>Ga0208785_1000214_pt1 | contig 25658 bp, 24 predicted proteins | sample DEB08_DNA_2_FD_185499 | JGI IMG/M metagenome (GOLD analysis project Ga0208785, IMG submission 185499) | Aqueous microbial communities from the Delaware River and Bay under freshwater to marine salinity gradient to study organic matter... | ecosystem: Environmental > Aquatic > Marine > Coastal ...
TCGTTGTGGCCTATCACCTCAATATGAAGCCCTAGAAGAGCTCCATAAAAAATATAAAGATAAAGGCTTTACTGTTCTTGGCCTACCTTCAAATCAATTTTTACAAGAACTAAGTAGCGAAGAAAAGATTTCTGAGTATTGCTCCACTACTTGGGGGGTCACCTTCCCCATGACTGAAAAAGTTAAGGTAAATGGGAAAGGCGCTCACCCGCTGTATCAAGAATTAACCAGCCACAAAGACGCTAAAGGTAAGTCGGGTTGGATTAAATGGAATTTTGAGAAGTTTGTGATTTTGCCAAAAGGTGAAGTGCATAGGTTTAGCCCAACCACAAAGCCTGACGATCCAGAAATTGTTAATTTAATCGAATCACACCTAAATGACTAATTCGAGGTTCTGTTTAGTTACTGGAGCTACTGGATACATCGGTGGCCGATTAGTTAATCAACTTCTGCAAGCAGGCCATCGAGTTCGTGTAATGGCCCGCTTTCCCGATCGTCTTCGAGATTTACCTTGGTATGAAAAGGTAGAAGTCATTCAAGCCGATGCCCTGGATCCAATTTCCATGCGAGCTGCGCTAAAAGACATAGATGTCGCTTATTACCTATTACATGCAATAAATCAAGGTCAAAACTTTGGAAACATAGAAAAAGCAATGGCTAATATTTTTGCTGATTGTGCTAGTCAAGAAAAGGTTAAAAGAATTATTTACTTAGGCGGCATCATCCCTCAGCAAAAACTCAGCGAGCACCTATCGTCTCGAGCTGAAACAGGTGAAATTCTTAGAAATTCTGGAGTTCCCACAATTGAACTTCGCGCAGGAGTTGTTCTTGGTTCTGGCTCTGCCTCCTTTGAAATGCTCAGGTATTTAACTGAACGCCTCCCCATAATGGTTACACCAAAGTGGGTTAATACCAGAATCCAACCTATTGCGGTAAGAGATGTATTACGTTATCTAGTTGGGTCAGCATCTATAGAAGAATCTCTAAATCGATCTTTTGATATCGGCGGGCCAGACGTTCTTACCTACAAAGAAATGATGAATCGCTATGCAAAGGTGGCGGGGCTTAGAAAAAGAATCATCATCACCGTTCCGCTACTAACTCCCCGGCTCTCTAGTTTGTGGGTTGGTTTTGTAACTCCAGTTCCTGGCTCCATTGCCAAACCGCTGGTGCGTAGTTTGATTAATGAAGTTGTTTGTGAAAATTCTGATATTAAAAATTACATTCCTGATCCTGAAGATGGTTTAACTAGTTTTGAAAAGGCAGTTGATCTGGCTTTGACGCGCATCAAAGAAGCTCAAGTTTCAACCCGTTGGTCTAGTGCTTCTGTACCTGGTGCTCCGGCAGAACCAATGCCCAGTGATCCAGAATGGGCTGGCGGGACTTTATATCGAGACATTCAAAAAGTAGAAATCGATGCGACCCCTGAGCAAGTTTGGAAGGTTATTGAAGCAATAGGTGGCGATCACGGTTATTTCACCATGGATTGGGCTTGGGAGATAAGAGGATTTCTAGATCGAATTGTTGGTGGCGTTGGGCTCCGCCGAGGACGGCGCGATCCTGATCATTTACAAGTTGGTGAAACCCTTGACTTTTGGCGAGTGGAAGCAAGAGAACCAAATCAATTATTGAGATTACGCGCAGAAATGCGCATGCCTGGTTTGGCGTGGTTGGAATTTCAAATCAAACAAATAAGCGACACAAAGACTCAACTTATTCAACAAGCTATTTACTATCCAAGAGGACTAGCTGGTCACGCATATTGGTGGGCAATTTCCCCATTTCATGTGTTCGTTTTCAAAGGTATGGCTAAGAATATTTGCAAAGCCGCCTGCAAATAATTAACTAGGTTAAACTTCCGATTCAATGGAAACATTAATTTTGTCAGTCGCATTCTTTTTTGCGGCTTTGCTCTATTCTTCGGTAGGTCACGCTGGTGCTTCTGCTTATCTTGCAGCCATGGGAATTGTAGGAATTTCCGCCCAAACAATGCGGCCTACTGCGCTTGCTATGAATATTTTAGTTTCAACTTTAGTTATTTATCGATTTAATAAAGCGAGCCTAGTTAATTGGAAGAAAATCCTGCCGTTTATTGCCGGCTCAATACCAGCTGCTTTTATTGGCGGTTCACTCAACTTAAACACTGCTGCTTACAGCACAATCGTGGGCATAGTTTTACTTTTTGTAGCTGCGGGCCTTTTCTTTAACGCTAATGTAGCTGAAAAGCAAAGATTTAAACTTTCTTTACCTGTAGCAGTATTGGCAGGGTCATCACTGGGGCTTCTTTCCGGATTAACCGGCACAGGAGGTGGAATATTTCTTACTCCACTGTTGATATTCGCGGGTTGGGCCAGCGCAAAGCAAGCGGCAGGCTTATCTGCCGTCTTTATCTTTGCAAATTCAACATCGGGCTTGCTGGGAAATCTAACCAGTTTTCAAAACCTACCGCCGCAACTTCCAATCTGGCTCACAGTAGTAGTGCTAGGTGCTCTTTTAGGCTCATACTTTGGCGCAAATAGATTGCCAAATCCAGCATTAAAGAGAGCACTTGCTCTAGTTCTAATAATTGCTAGTTTTAAATTGATATTTTTATAAAACTTATATGCCTTTAATATCTTTAACTAATTCCAATACTCGCTCTTCAATGTCGTCCCTAATTTTTCTGACCTCATCAATCGATTTGCCCGCTGGGTCGGTCAAATCCCAATCAAGATAAGTTTTCCCGGGGTAGATCGGGCAGGCATCCCCACAGCCCATAGTTATCACATAGTCACTTTTTTGAACGACTTCATTATCTAATACTTTTGGCTGGCGTTTGGATATATCAATACCAACTTCTTTCATCGCATCTACCGCGATGAAATTTATTTGATCTTTAGGCTGTGAACCTGCTGAGTAAACTTCAACAAAATCTTTTCCCAAAACCTCCAAAAACGCGGCTGCCATTTGAGACCTGCCAGCATTGTGTACACAAACAAATAAGACTGTTTTTTTCAATTTTTCTCTCAGTTTATTTTCTTTTAACTTTCGTTGCAATATTCAAAAGATAGACCAATCCAACAGCAATTACTTCGGCACCTACAAACCAAAGAGCTGAAATTGGTGAAATTCCGGTAAAAGAGTCGGTAAAAATTCGACTCACAGTAACTGCCGGATTAGCAAAAGCAGTTGAGCTGGTAAAGAAAATTGCCCCAAAAATCCAAAGTGACACGACTGTTGCAATTGAGGCCTCCGGCAAGAATTTCTTCTTTTTACTAATGATAAAAATTAATCCTGCAGTGGCAATAATTTCGGCAAAAAAAGCTGGAAAGCTAAATCGATCGTTACTGGCTATGGAGATTACTTGATTACCAAATGTGTAGTTTGCAGTTATTGCACCAAGAAATCCGCCGATAAATTGTGCAAGTACTAGGTAGATGCCTAATTCAATAGACATTTTTTTATGGATCAATGCATATAAAACTACGACTGGATTAAAATATGCTCCACTTAAATTATCTAAAACACTGATAAGCACGAAGAGCGTTGCACCTATTGCTGCAGCATTTATCAGTAACGCTAGCGCAATACTGTCGGTGAGATTTGTAGCCATAACCCCAGAGCCAACAATTGCTAGGAGCAGAATATAGGTGCCCAGGCTCTCAAAGAAAATTTGACGAACGGTTTTGGTCATTTTTGCTCCCTCGTTGATCGCCATTTTTGAGTATTTCTTACGAGATTTCACTAAAATTAGGTGAACAACAGATTAATTATTTTGATCAAAGGACTTTTCTGCATCTAAATAAGCATGCACTTTATGTTTTGGGTGCGGGTTTCTTTTTTGGCACAGCTGGCACCGCAGTTGCGCTTGGGCCGGAGAGTTTAAGTGGTGCTAGTGCTGGATTTGCCAGATTGTTTCTGGGTGCAATATTTCTGTTGCTAGTGATTCCGTTTTTCAAGGGTGATTTGTTTCGAACTTTTAAGTTAATAACCAGCCCAGTTGTTTGGGTTATGGCAATGACTGCTGGCTCCTACCAACCCTTGTTTTTCGGTGCAATTCAACGCTCCGGTGTTGCACTTAGTACTTTAATTACAGTTGGAGCTGCGCCAATTTTTGCCGGCTTAATTGGAAGAATATTCCTAAAAGAAAAATTGAGTACGCTTTGGTTTAGTGCTACCGCATTGGCAATTTTGGGCTTAACAATTCGATCTGTTAATCAAATATCAATAATCGACTCTAATGGGATCTTTCTAGCTTTAGGTGCCGGTTTTGCAATTGGCACTTACACGACAGCAGCAAAAATTCAGTTAAGCAAGGGAGCAAATGCTATTGAATTACCTGCTATCTCTTACCTGCTTGGAACAGTTGTTTTAGCGCCACTCATGATTAATCAAGATTTCTCTTGGGTTCTAACTACAAGTGGTTTAACTCTGGCTATATACCTGGGGTTAATAACTATGGCTTTGGCAAATGTTTTGTACATAATCGGCTTAAAAGGATTAACCGCAGGCCCTACTGCCACTTTACTTTTGGCAGATCCTGTAACGGCAACCTTACTTGGATTTATTGTTTTAAATGAATCTATTTCGACAATTGGATGGATTGGTATTGCCTTAGTTTGCACTGCTCTAGTGCTACAAAGCCTTGCTACTTCAAATCAAGAATATCAAATTGAAAAAGTTTGAATTGTTTCTTCGTTTTTTGCTAAATTAGATTAAATTCAATTCTGCTAGTTTTGCCTTTAGAGCATTGTCAGATGGCTCAGTTAAGTGTGATCCGTCTGAAAAAACTATAACTGGAATGGACCTAACTCCCCCATTTATTTCGATAACTTTTCTGATGCTGTTGGATCTTCTTCAACATTAATTTCGTGGTACTCAACACCCAATGAGTCAAGTAATCGCTTTGACCTACGGCAATCCCCAAACCAATCAGCGCTATAAACCGTTATTTTATTCATAATTGCGGCACCTCTCTGTTGAAATCATTTCATGAATTTGGCTGCGCCATGATTGCATCGTGAATATATTGAGCAAGTCCACTGGCGTGATCATCGTAATGTTTTTTAAATCTTGAATCTTGTAAGTACATTACTGCTAAGTTCTTTTGCATTTCTATTGAACAATTATAAAACCACTTTGTAATAGCGTCACGATGGGCAAGAACGGCAGCTTGGGCTTTTTCCGACTGAGGTTCCAGCTTCTCCCGGAATGCCTCCAAGAAAATCTTAACTGCGGCTCCTTGTTCAGCTTTAGCAGCAGCAAAGTCAGATTTTGAGTATTTTGCCGTTTTGTTTATTGATTGCTTATAAGCGTCGGTGTCACCCCAACGATCTCTTACTTCCTGTTCATAACTTTTCACAGTTTTACTTTACCGACAATCTGCTAGTAAATACCCTGACTACTTGTGGTAGCTAGTGGATTCGAACCACTGAAGGCATAAGCCGGCAGATTTACAGTCTGCTCCCTTTGGCCGCTCGGGCAAGCTACCTTTTCTTACTGCGCGACTTGCAATCTTACTGTTTAGTAATTTCTAGAAGCCACGCTGCATCTTGATATGCATTGCTTCAAGGCGATTAACCCGATCTTTGGTCGGAGGGTGAGTTGAGAATAGTCTTGCCATGCCTGAGCCACGAAATGGGTTTGCAATCATCATGGAACTAGCAGCTTCAGTTTGTGGTGTTGGTCTTAATGGTGCTTTGGAGACTCCTGCGTCAATTTTTTGCAGGGCGCTTGCCAGAGAAAGTGGATCTTGAGTAATCACCGCGCCATCTTCATCTGCTGCATATTCGCGGCTTCGTCCGATTGCCATTTGCAATAGTGATGCGGCTAGCGGGCCAATAATTAATAGTGCCATTCCCGCAATTGGATTACCTCTTCTGTTTCCACCGAAAAACCAGAAAAATTGCACCATATACATAAGGACGCTAGATAAAGTTGCCGCAACCGATGCGGTCAAAATATCCCGGTTATAAACATGTGCAAGTTCATGGCCAATTACTCCGCGCAGCTCTCTTTCATTGAGTAATTTCATAATGCCTTCTGTGGCGCAAACTGCAGCATTTTTGGGATTTCGACCAGTGGCAAAGGCATTTGGCGATTCGGTTGGTGAAATATAAACCCTTGGCATTGGTTTATTTGCCTTCATAGAAAGCTCGCGAACTATTCGCATTAAAACTGGAGCATTAGCATCGTCTGCTGGGTAGGCGCGCATCGCGCGAAGAGCTAATTTGTCTGAATTGAAGTAAGCAAATCCATTTGTGGCAAGAGCGATTACCAGACCAATGGCTAAACCATTTTGACCACCGAGGGTTACGGCAACGAAGAGAATTAGGGCGCTGAGTGCTCCTAAGAGGAAGGCGGTTTTTACTCCGTTGAGTGATGTGCGCAACTTCAAATTCCTTTTGTCTAGGTTGTCTTTTAATAGTAGTTAATGCTCTTAACTACGCAACTGCTGCTGCCAGGCGTTTATTCCGTTCGGCAATAGAATGAGGCATATGCCAAGACAAACTGTGGAGTTAGATCAGGTAATCGTTCGATTTGCTGGTGACTCCGGCGATGGCATGCAGTTGACAGGCGACAGGTTCACTTCAGCTAGCGCAATTTTTGGAAACGATGTTGCCACCTTGCCTGACTTTCCAGCTGAAATTCGGGCACCACAAGGCACTTTGCCTGGAGTAAGCGCCTTCCAAATTCACTTTGCTGGTTTTGATATTTTGACAGCTGGCGATAAGCCTGATGTTTTAGTTGCCATGAACCCAGCTGCCTTAAAAGCTAATTTGAAAGATCTGCCCCGCGGTGCTGACATTATTGTTGATACAGATGAATTTACTTCAAGAAATTTAACCAAAGTTGGGTTTCAATCTAATCCAATAACTGATGGCACTTTAGATTCATACAAAGTCTATGCACTTTCTCTCACATCTATGACCCGAGAAGCTGTGGCGAACACTGGTGCTAATAAGCAAGAAGCAGGTAGAGCCAAAAATATGTTTGCGCTTGGACTGCTCTCATGGCTTTATTCACGGCCCGTTGAGCCAACTGAAAAATTCATCAAACAAAAATTTGCTAAAAAACCAGAATTGATTGAGGCGAACTTAGCTGCTTTTAAAGCTGGATGGAACTACGGTGAAACTACAGAAGATTTTTCAGTTAGATATGAAGTTAAGCCAGCAAGCAATCTACCTGCGGGTGAATACAGAAATATCTCTGGTAATTTATCGCTCGCTTATGGTTTAGTTGCTGGTGCGCAAAGAGCTAACTTGCCATTATTTTTAGGCTCTTACCCAATTACGCCGGCAAGCGATATTTTGCATACTTTAAGCGGATTAAAAAGATTTAATGTGACAACCATGCAAGCTGAAGATGAAATTGCTGGCATAGGTGCTGCACTTGGCGCTTCATTTGGAGGTTCTTTGGGGGTTACTACAACTTCAGGGCCTGGTTTAAGTTTGAAGGCAGAAACTCTAGGTTTGGCAGTTGCGCTGGAATTGCCTTTAGTAGTTGTTGATGTGCAAAGAGGAGGGCCATCTACTGGCTTACCGACAAAAACTGAGCAAGCTGATTTATTACAAGCGCTTTATGGAAGAAACGGTGAATCCCCGGTCGCGGTTTTAGCAACTAGCACTCCTAGCGATTGTTTTGAAATGGCAATGGAAGCGGTAAGAATCGCAACTGCTTATCGCACACCAGTAATTCTTTTGTCAGATGGCTATATTGCAAACGGGTCCGAGCCATGGCGGATTCCAGAAATTAGCGATCTTCCTGATTTGAATGTTGAATTTGCTCAGGAGCCAAATCACGTAAATGAAAAAGGTGAAAAAGAGTTTTTACCTTATCTGCGAGATCCAGAAACCTTAGCTCGTCCCTGGGCCCCGCCAGGGGTCGCTGGTTTAGAGCATCGAATTGGTGGGTTAGAAAAGCAAGATAAAACTGGTGCAATTTCTTATGACCCCGCAAATCATGACTTCATGGTTAGAACCAGGCAAGCAAAAATAGATGCAATAGCTGAATCAATTCCTTCAACTCGAGTCAAAGACCCAAGTGGCAAAGCTAAGGTTTTGGTGCTGGGTTGGGGTTCAACTTATGGTCCGATCAAAGCAGCTTGCCGTGAAGTGCGCAAGCAAGGTATAGAAGTAGCAAGAGTGCATTTGCGTCATTTAAATCCTTTCCCTAAAGATTTGGGTGAAGTTTTAAAGCAATATGACAAAGTAATCATCCCTGAAATGAATTTGGGGCAATTAGCTTTATTAATCAGAGGTAAATTCTTAGTTGACGCGATCAGCTATAACCAAATTCGAGGGCTTCCGTTTACTAGTGCGGAACTAGTTGAAGTTATTAAAGAGGTGGCGCAAAGTGTCAGTAATTAGAGAAATCCCTTTAGCTTCTGAGCCACAAAAAGCCAAAGACTTCAAAAGTGATCAAGAAGTTAGATGGTGTCCTGGATGTGGTGATTATGCAATTTTGGCAACAGTTCAAGGTTTTTTACCTGAATTAAATTTAAAGCGCGAAAATATTGTTTTTATTTCTGGAATCGGTTGTTCGTCGCGCTTTCCTTATTACATGAATACTTATGGCTTGCACTCAATCCACGGCAGGGCACCAGCTATTGCCACTGGCTTGGCAGTGACAAGGCCTGACCTATCGATTTGGGTGGTAACTGGTGATGGTGATGCATTAAGCATCGGAGGCAATCACATCATTCATCTACTGCGAAGAAACGTAGATGTGAAAGTTTTAATGTTCAATAATCGAATTTACGGATTAACTAAAGGGCAATACTCCCCAACGAGCGAAACCGGAAAAATCACAAAATCTACGCCACTCGGATCTTTGGAGCATCCACTTGATGCGGCAAGTTTAGCCTTAGGTGCGGAAGCGACTTTTGTGGCAAGAGCTCTTGACTCCGATCGTAAACAACTAACTGAAGTTTTACGAGCTGCCGCAAATCATAAGGGCACAGCTTTTGTTGAGATTTATCAAAATTGTGACATCTTTAATGATGGAGCATTTGATATTTTGAAGAATCCTGAGACTAAAGATGAAGCAGTAATTAATTTAGTTCCAGGTGAGCCGATTAAATTTGGTAAAGATCTAAGCAAAGCTGTAGTTCAGGGAAGTTCAGGATTGCTAAAAGTAGTTGATAGCTCGAGTGTCAATGAAAATGAAATTATCGTTCATGATCCAACAAACCCTGACCCTTCAATTGCTTTTGCCTTAACGCGACTTGCTGATAGCGAATCTTTGCGCTACACCACTTTGGGAGTATTGCGTAGCGTTGAAAAATCAACTTACGATGAAGCAGCTCGATCTCAAGTTGAAGCAGCAAAAACCAAAGGTGCTGATTTGCAAGCAGTACTAAAGGGTCAAGATACCTGGATAGTAAATTAAAAATTGAACGATAACAGAGAAAAAGAGACTTTTAGAACTGGTCTCTACTATGGTTTAGGTGCTTACATAACTTGGGGTTTAATCCCAATTTATTGGCCTCTCTTACAACCAGCAAGTTCTCTAGAAATTCTTTCTCACCGAGTCGTATGGTCCTTATTAACACTATTCATCATTATTAGTTTTTTAAAACAGTGGACTGCGGTTTTTGATGTTGTGAAAATAAAGAAAACTGCTTGGATTTTATTACTAGCGTCAATATTTATTTCTATAAATTGGGGAGTTTTTATTTGGGCAGTTTCTCATGATCGAGTAGTTGATACTGCACTTGGCTACTTTATGAATCCGCTAGTCTCAGTCGCTTTAGGTTTAATAATTTTCAAAGAAAAATTAAGAAAATTTCAATGGGTAGCGGTGATCATTGCATTTTTCGCGGTGCTTTACTTAACCTTTGCGGCTGGTAGTTTCCCATGGATTTCACTCTCACTAGCGTTTAGTTTTGGTTTTTATGGATTAGTAAAAAAAGTAGCCAATGTACCTTCATTGTCTAGCCTGACAGTTGAGACTACTTTTGTTGCGCCATTTTTCATAGGCTTTTTGATTTGGCTTTACTCCCGAGGTGAATTATCTTTTGTGCAAGATGGTATTTCGCATGCACTTTGGCTAGCATCTAGCGGATTGGCAACTATCATTCCGCTGCTGTTCTTCGGTGCTGCGGTAATTAGATTGCCGCTAAGCGTTACCGGCTTACTGCAATACATTGCACCAATATTGCAATTCTTAGTTGGTTTATTCATATTTAATGAAATTGTTTCACCAGCAAAATGGATTGGTTTTGTGGGTATCTGGATTGCTTTGAGCTTTTTTAGCGTAGACGCTTGGCGCTATTCAAGAAAATAATTAAACGCTGCGATCGGTTAACCAGGCTGCAAAATTAATTAGTGCTTCTTTTTCGCTTCCATTAGGTAGTGGATCAAGTGCGGTTGTTGCCTTGTCAATGAACATTTCTAATTGCAAATGCGCAACCTCAAAACCTCCCAGTGCTTCAATTAGCTGAATAGCTTCAACTACTCCATCGCCTTCATCATTTATTTTCTCTAGCTGAGTTTTCAATTGATTAGTGGTGTCTTTTTCAAGTGCGGCCAACACTGGCAAAGTGTAAACACCTTCGATTAAATCAGTGCCCAGAAGTTTTCCAGATTTATTCGGGTTTCCCTTTAAATCAAGAATGTCATCTGATATTTGAAAGGCAATTCCAACGTTTTCGGCATAAGCGCCTAAGGCTGCAACAGTCAAATCATCTGCGTGGGAAACTTCAGCCGCTAAGGTTGCTGCCGATTGAATTAATGATGCGGTCTTTTGACGCAAAACTGTTAGATAATGATTGATTGGTGCTTCATGGTTTGGCCCGACAGTCTCACGGATTTGACCTTCGCAAAGCGTGGCCAAAGTTTGTGCCATAACACTCACCGCATGTGGGCCTAATTCAGCAGTTACTGCAGATGCTCTAGAAAACAAAAAGTCTCCAGCCATAATCGCCGAATAGTTTCCAAATCTTTGATTTACTGAAACTACTCCGCGTCTTACTTTGGCTTCATCCATTACGTCGTCGTGATACAAAGTTGCAACGTGAGTAAATTCAATCGCTGCCGCTACTTTGGCTAAGCGTTCTAAGTCTGGCTGACCAAAGCGACCAGCGATAAAAACTAGAACTGGTCGAATTCTTTTACCGCCGGCTTTAAGTAGATGCTGCGAAATCTCTGTAAGTGGGTCAAACATTGAAACAGATTCAACTTCAAGAAGTTTTTCGGTTCTTTCAAGCCCATCAGCAATAAATTGGGCGAGAGCCGGGTCAGAGATTTCTAAATCTCTGGCTCGCATTGTGCTCACCTGAGAAACACCGACACCGAACTCGCGTAATCGATCACCCATTGTGGAAACACTCCTAATACCGCTGAGGCTACCGAAGTGAAAGCAATCGCGCCAGCCGTAATTTTGCTTGGCACAACAACCACTGGGCCATCCGGATCAGGATCAGAGAAAAACATCAAAATAATAATTCGGATATAGAAGAATGCAGCAATCACACTAGCCACGACACCAACTAATACCAACGGCAAAGCGCCACCAGAAACTGCCGCTACAAACAGTGTGAACTTGGCAACAAATCCACTTGTAAGAGGAATTCCGGCAAAAGAAAGAAGGTAAAAACCGAATAAACCAGCTACTAATGGTGATTTCTTACCTAGACCCTTCCAGCGCGTGATGTTGTTTGATTCTCCTGATGGATCTCTAACTAAACTCACCAAGGCAAAAGCGCCTAGGGTTGCTAGTGAATAAGTCAATAAGTAGAACAAAATTGCGGCGGTTCCTGCTCTAGATGTTGAAGCAAATCCGATCAGAATAAATCCGCCATTAGCAACAGATGAATATGCAAGCATGCGCTTAACGTCAATTTGTGACAAGGCCACGATGCTTCCAACGATCATTGTCAAAATAGAAACGGCCCAAAACATGGGGCGCCAATCCCAGGCATAGCCACCGAAGGCAACGAAAAATGCTCTGAGCGATCCACCAATTGCAGCAACTTTTACCGCACTCGCCATAAAAGCAGTTACTACGGTTGCCGAGCCGGTATAAACGTCAGGTACCCATTGGTGGAATGGGACTGCGCCAACTTTGAAAAGCAGCCCCACCGCAACTAAGGCAACCGCCGCCGTGAGTAATCCAGCAGCGTTGTTATTTGCGCTAATCCCAGCAGAAACTGCACCAAAATTTAATTCACCCGTATAGGCATAAGTTAAGGCAATTCCAAAAAGCAAAATCGCACTTGCAAATGCGCCGAGCAAGAAATACTTTAAGGCGGCTTCTTGACTGAGCAATCTTTTTCGCCTTGCCATTGCCGCCAATAGATAGAGCGGCAAGCTCATTACTTCTAAACCTACAAAGAGCACTAAAAAGTCATTGGCGCTAACAAAAAGTAACATTCCACTAACTGAGAAAAGTAATAATGGCCAAACCTCAGTTTGCACTAAGCCCATCTTGGTGACGACGGCTTCATCTTGACCACCTGCTACTGCCGAGGAGCGGGCAGCGAATGCATCTCCTGCTGGGTCAACTTTTCGCTCAGCCATAATCATTGTGGCAAGAATTGAAGTTAACAAAATTACAAATTGCATGAAAACGCCGGGGCCATCAAAAGCAATGGTTCCCTCAACAGCTAATGAGCGAGAAAAGGTGTTTCCAATAATTACCAAAGAAGCCAAGGCCAAGGCTAAAGTTGAGATGGTTAAAAAGATTTGCGCTTGCCTGCGATTTTTGTTTGAGATGAATGCTTCAAAGCCGACACTCATTACCGCACCAGCAAAAACGATCAGCATCGGCAAGATTAAGGCATATTCAATTAGCGGAGTAGGAATTCTCAATTTTGCTCCTTGTTTTCAACGGCAAAAAATGGGGCTGGGTCTTGAGCACTAACCTGTTGCATAACATTTTCTACTGATTTTTCAATGGTTTGCAGAACTGGTTGTGGCCAGAAGCCGAAAACGATAAGTAAAGCAAAAACTGGAACCAAAGGCCATACTTCTTTTTTATCTAAATCTTTAATTGAGCTTGATTTTTCATTCTCAGGTCCTGTGAAAACTCTTTGGTAAAGCCATAGCATATAAATAGCTGCCAAAATAATTCCTAAAGTAGCAATGATTGCTGCTAATTGATAGCGCTGGTATACACCGGTCAAAACCATAAATTCTGAAACAAAGCCCGCCATTCCCGGCAGAGCTAAGGCAGATAATGCCGCCATCAAAAATAAGCCAGCCATAACTGGAGCTACTTTGGTTAAGCCTCCATAGTTTGCAATTAAGGAGGTTTCTCTTTGTTTAATTAAATGACCAGCCACTAAGAACAAAGCCGCTGTCGATAGCCCGTGCGCCAACATATATAAAGTTGCACCCGCAATGCCTACAGTCGTGAAAGCAAAAATACCCATCACAATGAAACCGAAGTGTGAAATTGAGGTGTAGGCAAAAAGTCTACGCATATCTTTTTGCCCAATTGCCAAAATCGCACCATAGATAACGCTTATTACCGCTAGCGCAATAATCCAGGGAGCTAGTTGCGCAGAAGTGTTTGGAAACAATGGCAACACCAAAGCGATCATTCCAAAAGTGCCGATCTTGTCCAAAATTCCTATCAACATTGTTGAAGTACCAGGGGTTGCCTCTTGGGCGACATCTGGAAGCCAAGTGTGCAAAGGAACCATAGGAGCTTTGATAGCAAAAGCAATAAAGAATCCCACAAATAACCAAAACTCTTGAGTGGAGGTTAATGAAATACTTTGACTCAAAGTTGCAATATCAAAGGTGCTGCGTTGCAATTGTGAAGTTGCAATCAATGTCAAGGCAACAATTGCAGCCAACATCGCTAAACCACCAGCTAAACCATAAAGCAAAAATTTCATCGCTGCTTTAGAGCGATTTACTCCCCCGTAGATTCCGATCAGGAAAAATACCGGAATTAACATCGCCTCAAAGAACACATAGAACAAAAAGAGGTCTCTCGCTAAAAAGATTAAGTTAGCGCTACCAGTTAAGAGCAAAATTAAAGAGGAGTAAAGCACTGGTCGCTTAACTGCTGCGTGAAAATCTGCCCATAAAACAATTGGTGTTAAAACTGCAGTTAGTAACACTAATACTAAACCGATTCCAGTTACCCCAATATGAAAGCTAATTCCAAAAACATCTATCCAGTTCACCTTGAAATCAAATTGAGTAAGTGAAGAAGAGCTTCTATCAAAATTGACACCAATTACCAGCGATAGCGCCAAAGTAATTAGGGCAATGCTAATTGCAGTTATTTTTGGATTCCACTTGAAGTATTTATTTGTTAGTGGAACGAGTAAGGCGCCGATAAAGGATGTCGCTACCAGCGCAAGCAAAATTAGATTCATTTAATTACAGCCTCGCTATCAAAAGTAAGAACATAATTAGCAAAATTCCGCCAACAATATAAGCGGCATATGAGCGTACGTATCCGGTGCTGGTTTGACGCAAAAGGCGACTAGTGGCCCAAATTGCTTTTGCCAAACCTGTGAAAGTTCCATCAATGGCTTTCTCGTCAATAGCCACAAGTCTGCGAGTTAACACTTGACCAGGCTTCATCAATAAAGTTTCGTTTGCTAAATCTCCAAATAAATCTTGGCGAGCTGCTTGAGTTAAGAAAGTTACATTTTGCGGAGTTTCGCGATCAACTGCGCGATAGCGATAAATTGCTAGCAAGACACCTGCCGCAACCACACTTAGCGCGATGGTGGTTAAGGCGGTAATTGAAATCGGCGCTTCGGGCTCTTCAAATCCGGTCACAGGCTCAAGCCAGTGTTCGAATATGTGGTTATAAGTCAAAGCAAATCCGATTACTGCCGAACCAAAAGCTAAGACAATCATTGGAAAGGTCATTGTTTTTGGAGATTCGTGCGGGTGCACCCCTTCCTCCCATCTTGCTGGGGTGAGGAAAGTCCAAATCACCATTCGCGTCATGTAAAAAGCAGTAAGCCCAGCACCAAACAAGGTAATTAGTCCAACCCAAATGCTGTGAGAAAAGGCGGCCTCCAAAATATATTCTTTTGAATAAAAGCCAGCAAATGGTGGAATGCCGATAATTGCCAAGTATCCGATCAAAAAGGTTCCAAAAGTAAAGACCATCAACTTTGATAGGCCTCCATAGCGGCGCATATTTACGTTGTCATTGGTTGCATGCATGACCGACCCAGCACCCAAGAACAAAACTGCTTTAAAGAATCCATGGGTAATTAGATGCAAAATTGCAAACACATAACCAACAGGGCCAAGACCTGCCGCGACCACCATAAAACCAATTTGGCTCATTGTGGAGCCCGCCAAAGATTTTTTAATATCTTCTTTTGCGGCACCAATTATGGCTCCAGCTAATAATGAAATTGCTCCAACAATTATCACTGCATTTCTAGCGGCTTCCGAAGCATTAAAGATGGTGGCAGAGCGAACTATTAAATAAACACCTGCGGTAACCATGGTGGCAGCGTGAATTAAAGCCGAAACCGGAGTAGGTCCTTCCATGGCATCTAGTAACCAAGATTGCAATGGGAACTGAGCACTTTTGCCTGCCGCGGCTAATAAAAGAAGTAAGCCAATTGTTAGCGCTACCCAATCTTGGGCATTTTGAATTCCCGCGTTAACTGCGCTAAAGGTGAAGGTGCCAAAAGCCAAAAACATCGTCATTATCGCAAGCGATAATCCAAAGTCGCCTACTCGGTTAACCACAAAAGCTTTTTTAGCCGCGGTTGCCGCGCTGGGTTTCTTTTGCCAGAAGCCAATTAAGAGGTAAGAAGCTAAGCCCACGCCTTCCCAGCCCACATAAAGCAATAAATAGTTATCGGCAAGCACTAAGAGCAACATGGCCGCAACGAAAAGATTTAAAAACCCAAAAAAACGACCACGATTTTCATCATGTTCCATATACCCCAAAGAGTAAATGTGGATCATGGTTCCCACAAAAGTGATAAGTAAAACAAATGCCATGGAAAGTTGATCTAGCTGGAGGCCGAAAGAAACATTGAGTGCCCCTGACGAAATCCAGGTATAAACCGGTACTAAAAACCCACGTTCAGTCTCTGGCTGAGAGAGCATTTGCAAAAAGAGGGTAAAGCCAAATAAAAATGAAGCACCGGAAAGCAAGATTGCAAGATAAGGCCCAACTTTTTTTAACTGCTTACCAAAAGTGAGTATTAAGAAAGCGCCAAAGAGCGGCAGGGCAATTAAAATCCAAGTTAAAGAAAATAACCCGCTGGCACTTTGCAGAACTAGCGCTTCTGCTTGAGGCAGACTTAAATTCATCTTTTATCTAATCCTTTTTCTCTTTACCAGCGCAACAAACTTGGCTCATCTACCGAAGCAGATCTACGGGAACGGAAGATGGTAACAATAATCGCCAAGCCGATAACAACTTCACAAGCTGCAATCACCATCACAAAGAAGGCAGAGACTTGTCCAGTTAAGTTGCCCCAGGTGTTCGAAGCAGAAACAAAAGCCAAGTTTCCAGCATTAAGCATTAACTCCACTGACATAAAAGCGACAATGGCATTTCGACGAAGCATTACTCCCATTGCGCCAATTGAAAAAATTATGGCTGAGAGAATTAAATAAGCTTCTGGGCTCACTTATCCTCCTCAGTCTCTGAATCAGAGACAAGCCCTAATCCTTCAGAAATAATTTGAACTTCGGCTAAGTCGTCATAGTCGACCGGGCTAATGTCACCACGAGCAACCAACGGATCCGGTAAGGAATTTTTAGCGATAGATCCATCAGGCAGCAAAGCAGGGGTATCTACTGAATTGTGACGAGCAAATACTCCCGGTGGAGGTAAAGGCCCTTTGTAATCACCTTTAGCAAATAATTCCTTCGCCATTTGACCTTGAGTTTTCTTTGGTCGAATTCGCTCACGGTGAGTCAAAATCATGGCACCTAATACCGCTGTAATTAATAGTGCTGCGGTTGCTTCAAAGATAATTACGTACCTACCAAACATAAGAGCAGCTAAGCCTTGTAGGTTTCCACCATAAGTTGCATCAACGTTTTGGGTTCCCACAACAGTGCGGTAAATGCTGCCACCGGTCAAGAAAATAAAGAAAGCAATTAATCCAGTGCCACCTAAAATCGCTAATACTCGTTGACCTTTAATCTCTTCTATTAAAGAGTCGGCTGAATCAACACCTACCATCATTAAGACGAATAGAAAGAGCATCATCACCGCTCCGGTGTAAACCACCACTTGGGAAACCGCTAAGAATGGAGCAGATTGCACCGCATAAAGCACTGCCAGATTTAACATAGTAAAAGCGACAAACAGTGCGCTGTGCACGGCTTTTTTACTAATTAGCATTCCTAGTGCTCCAACAACCGAAAAGATGCCAGAGATCCAAAAAACTAGTGGTTCAAAATTCATTAAGACCTAGCCTGTCGCTTTTCTTCTACTTCTTGGAATTGTTCTGGTGTGGCTTTAGTTACTTTTCCTTGGTAATAGTCAGTGTCGGTAGTGCCTTCCACCATTTCATGTGGCGGCGCCACCATTCCTGGCAATAAAGGACCAAGTAAGTCCTGTTTCTCGTAAATTAGTTTTCCACGATCATTATCAGCTAATTCATATTCATTCGTCATGGTAAGCGCGCGAGTAGGGCAGGCTTCAATGCAAAGTCCACAACCGATGCAACGCAAATAATTTATTTGATAAACCCGGCCATAGCGCTCACCTGGCGAAAATCTTTCTTCTTCGGTGTTGTCGGCACCTTCTACAAAAATAGCGTCTGCTGGGCAAGCCCATGCGCAAAGTTCACAACCAATACATTTTTCTAATCCATCTGGATATCGGTTTAATTGGTGACGCCCATGAAATCTTGGTTGTGTTGGAACCTTTTCTTCTGGATACTGCTCGGTAGTCACTTTGCGAAACATTGACTTAAATGTGGTCGCAAATCCGCTTATCGCTGGGGGTAGTTCAGCCACCTTGCACCTCCATACTTGATCGCTTCTCTTCTTTTAAAACTTGACCCGGTAGTGGTGGCACTGGATATCCTCCCGCAAATGGATCTACTTCTACTACTTCTGACTTGTTAGCTTCTGCTTCTAATTCTTTTTCTTCACTAACTGCTTTACGCCAATCCCATATGAAAATGGCGAGCACCACCATCACCAACGGCAAACCTAAAACCGCTATTGCTCCTGCGGCAGAGAGTTCGAATGAATTTCTTAAGCCACGAGCAACTGCCACAATTCCAATCCACACCAATGAAGCGGGGATTAAAATCTTCCAGCCTAGATTCATGAATTGGTCGTAGCGGAATCTTGGCAAAGTTCCACGAAGCCAGATAAAGATGAATAAGAACATGGCCACTTTAAGCAGGAACCAAAGCAAACCCCACCAGCCTTCGTTCAAACCTTCTATTGAAGAAAGCGGCCAAGGAGCTCTCCATCCGCCTAAGAACAAAGTCGTAGCTAAAGCAGAAACGGTAATCATGTTTACGTACTCAGCTAAGAAAAAGAGGGCGAACTTCAAAGAGGAGTATTCGGTGTGGAATCCACCGACTAATTCACCTTCAGCTTCAGGTAAGTCGAATGGTGCGCGGTTTACTTCACCCACCATTGAAACTACATAAATCAAAAATGAAGGCAACAATAAAACACCAAACCAGAGTCGCTCTTGCGCCGAAACTATTTGAGAAGTTGACATGGATCCGGCATATAAGAAAACTGCTACAAAGGAAAGTCCCATGGCAATTTCATAAGAAACCATTTGCGCAGATGAGCGAAGTCCGCCAAGCAGTGCGTAGGGCGAACCTGATGACCAACCAGCTAAAACAATTCCATAGATGCCGATTGAAGCAATCGCAACTACAAACAAAACACTCACCGAAAAATCTGTAATTTGTAGTGGGGTTTGCACTCCAAACATTGAAACATTAGGCCCAAGTGGAATTACCGAGAAGGTTAAAAATGCAGTGGAAACACTTATAACTGGAGCAAGAATAAAAATTACGCGATCTACATTCTTTGGAATCAGATCTTCTTTAAGCGCTAACTTCACGCCATCCATCAGCCCTTGCAAGATCCCAAAAGGTCCGACACGGTTAGGGCCAATTCTCATTTGCATTCTGGCAACAACTCGACGTTCGCCCCAAATGGCTAAAAGTGTCATGACTACTAATAAGGCAAAAATTCCTACAGCTTTAATTAAGACGATCCACCAAGGATCTGCTCCAAAATCAGTTAATTCCACTGCCAAAATCATGTAAGTACCCCTTTAGAAACAGTTACCACGGATCCATCACACGCATTTAAAACTTGTCGCACTTGGCTTGGCTCTGAATTTGTTGGAAGCCAAACTACAAATTCTGCAACTTCGGCAATTTCAATTGGCAAAGTTATGGCACCATCAGCATTAGAAATTGTCACAGCTTCTCCAGCTGCTAACTGCAATCGACTAGCCGTGCTTGCGCTTATCTTGGCTACAGTGCCTCTGCGAGTTCCTGCCAAGTGTGGCTCGGCTGCTTGCAAAGCTCCATCATCAATGAGTTGATTAAAAGTGCTAAGAAGTAGTTGATTATCAGCCAAACTTGGAATCACCTTGGCATCAAAATCTGGGGCTTTTGCCTCACCTAAGTCACTTACTCCTAGAGCGGACAAATCATTTCTGATATCAGCAGTTGTTTGCGGGCCAAAATCATGTCCCATTGCTTCAGCCAAGAAGGCAAGTACTCTTGAATCACTTAAAGCTTTATTTTGAGTCATGGCTTTACCAAATGGTCGAGGCCTTCCTTCCCAGTTAACAAAAGTTCCTGATTTTTCAGTAACACCGGCGACCGGTAGTAAAACATCTGCTTTTTGGGTTAGATCATTGTGGTTAACACTTAACGCCAAGATAAATTCAACTTTTTCCAGCGCCGCATTCAATTTAGTTGGATTTGGATAATCCTTTAACTCCATACCAGCAATCACTAAGGCTTTAATCTTTCCCGCAATAGCAGCTTCCACAATTTCTTCAGCATTCAAACCAGTGTTTTGTGGGATCTCTTTTGCTTCAACTCCCCAAACTGCTGCCAACTCTGCAATGGAATCTTTATTCTTAACTAGCCTTCCGCCTGGTAGCAAGTTTGGCAAAAGTCCAACTTCAACTGCTCCTCGTTCGCCGGCTCGTCTTGGAATCCATGAAAGTTTTGCACCAGTAGCTTCAGCAAACTTGATTAGCGCAGTTAGTAATCCTGGAATTACTGCCGCTCTTTCGCCAACAAAAATTATCGAGCCAGGTTTAGAAATTTGATTGTGAAGTTTTTCAACTAACTTGTCTGGATTATTTGACCATTGGGCCAAAGCGTCATTTATCAACTTGGTTTCATCGCCTGGGCGAATGAGAATATTTTGCGAGTTTAGCTTTTTTAAGCCTTTGGTAACCAAGCTTGTTACGGCAAATACTTTGGTCTGATTATTTCGAACTGCTTTGCGCAATCTTAAAAAGACAATTGGAGATTCTTCTTCTGGCTCGAAATTCACCAAAAGTACGCTTGGTGCTTTTTCAATATCTTTGTAAGTGGCACCTATTACGCCACCCGCTACTGAATGAGCTAGGAATTCTTCTTCTTCTTTTGAGTGTGGTCTATTTCTAAAATCAATGTTATTAGTGCCGAGAACTATGCGAGCAAATTTTGAGTAACTCCAAGCATCTTCTAATGTCAAACGACCACCAGTTAACACACCAACTTGACCTTGATATTTCTTTAATTCTTTAGCGGCAAATTCAACAGCATCCGGAAGTAAAGCGTCTTGGTTAAGTACTCTTGAGCGATTTACTCTTTGATTCTTAAGATAAGTGAAAGCAAATCTTCCTTTATCGCAATTCCATTCTTCATTTACGTTTTTGTCTTCCCAGGCTAAGCGACGCATCACCGTTTCACGGCGGTAATCAGTTCTTAAACTGCAGCCTGCAGCGCAGTGTTCACAAGTCGTTTGAGCTGAAACTAGATCAAATGGCCTTGACCTGAATCGATAAGCAGAACTAGTTAGAGCTCCCACCGGGCAAATTTGAATAGTGTTACCCGAGAAGTAGGAATTGAAAGGCTCATCTTCGGCAATTCCGATTTGTTGTTTGGCTCCGCGCTCTAGTAAGTCAATGAATTTATCTCCGGCAACTTCTTCACTAAAGCGAGTGCAGCGAGCACACTCCACACAGCGCTCACGATCAAGCAAAACTTCAGTCGAAAGTTCAATTGGTTTTTCAAAAATTCTCTTATCAATTTCGAAACGTGAGTCTGGGCGGCCGTTAGACATTGCCTGATTTTGTAATGGGCACTCTCCACCCTTGTCGCAAACTGGGCAGTCAAGTGGATGATTGATCAATAAAAATTCCATCACGCCTTCTTGGGCGCCCTTAGCGATCTCGCTGGTTAATTGAGTTCTAACTTTCATACCTTCAGTCAAAGTAACTGCGCAAGAAGGTTGTGGCTTTGGCATTCCTTCAATTTCGACCAAACACATCCGGCAAGCAGCAACTGGTGCAAGTGCCGGGTGGTCACAAAATCTTGGAATAAAAGTTCCAAGTTTTTCTGCAGCACGAATAATCAAAGTACCTTTTGGTACTTTGATTTCGATATCATCAATTGAGCAAGTAATTAAATCCTGCATTGCTTCTTTGTTTTCAACTGTTTGGGTCATGACACACTCACAGTTTGAAAGTTATTACTTTTTTCAATTGGAAACATTTGATCTGGTGCGATGGTTTCGGCTTGCACAAACTCATCTTTAAAATATTTCATCGCAGCCGGGAACGGTGTTGCGGCAGCATCACCTAAGGCACAAAATGATCTACCTGCAATTTGTGCAGAAATGTCATGTAATAGATCCAAGTCAGAATGCTTTCCTTCACCGTGTTCAAACTTTTCTAGCAAGCCGACCATCCAGCCCGTGCCTTCGCGACATGGTGTGCACTTTCCACAAGATTCGTGTTTATAAAACTCAATCCAGCGCGAAATTGCTCGAACCACACTCACGGTTTCATCAAAAACCATTGGTGTGCCAGTTCCCAGCATGGTGCCAGCAGCTTGCATATCTTCGTAAGTCATTGGAATATCTATGTGCTCTTCAGTAAGCATCGGAACAGATGATCCACCTGGAATCCAAAACTTAAGTTTGTGGCCTTTTCTAACTCCCCCGGCGTAATCCAATAACTCGCTAAATGGAGTTCCTAGTGCTGCTTCGTAGATTCCCGGGCGCTCAACGTGACCGGAAAGTGCGAACAATTTAAAACCTGGAGATTTTTCTGTTCCCATTGATTTATGCCAGTCAGCACCATTTAAAACGATTACTGGGACTGCTGCGATGGTTTCTGCATTGTTAATAACAGTTGGAGATGCGTAAAGGCCAGCCACCGCTGGGAATGGTGGCTTCAATCTTGGTTGACCTCGCCGACCTTCTAATGAATCTAAGAGTGCAGTTTCTTCTCCACAGATATAGGCACCAGCGCCAGCGTGCACCACAATATTGATTGAAAAATCTGAACCCAAAATATTTTTACCGACAAATCCATTTGCTTTAGCTTGTTCTACCGCATCAGTAACTCTTCTAATTGCATGTGGAACTTCGCCACGAATATAGATAAAGGCATTTTTTGCACGTATCGCATAAGAAGCGATGATTACGCCTTCTACCAAGGCATGAGGATTTGCCAACATTAATGGAATGTCTTTACATGCACCCGGCTCTGATTCGTCAGCATTGACAACTAAGTAGTGAGGCTTTCCATCGTTTTGAGGAACAAAAGACCACTTCAAACCGGTTGGGAACCCAGCACCACCGCGACCGCGCAAACCTGAATCTTTAACAATATTTATAACTTCATCTGGAGACATTTTTAAGGCTTTTTTCAAAGCTTGGTAACCACCATTTTTTGAATAGGTCTCATAAGTCCAACTTTTCGGTTGGTCCCAAATTTTTGTCAATATTGGTGTCAGTGCCATTTTTTAAAACCCTTCACCTTTGGGTGCGCTCATACCGCGTGCTTTTGCAACTTGCAGTCCCGCGAGCATGATCTCGTCAATTGCATCACTCTCTTCAGACTTTCCATCATTGATTCCAGCCAAAACTTTTTCGGTATCTTGAATCGAGGTAATAGTAGCCCCACGAGTTGACTGCACTGGTGCGCCAGTTTTTAACTTCTCGATTAATTCGCGCATTTTTTGCGGATCCATCTTGTCAAAAAATTCCCAATTAACCGTCATTACCGGCGCCATGGTGCAGGCAGCCTGACATTCTATTCTTTCAATGGTAAACATTTTGTCTTCGGTGGTTTCATCATGACCGATACCCAAGGTTTCACTTAATTCTTTCCATAATTCATCGCCGCCCAAAATCGCACAGAGTGAATTAGTGCAAACTCCAATGTGATGCTTTCCTAAAGGAAAGCGCTTAAACATGGTGTAAAAAGTTGCTACCGCAGCAACTTCTGCTGGAGTTAAATCTAAAACTTTTGCGCATGCATTTATGCCAGCCGGAGATACTTGACCTTGAACTGACTGTACGTAGTGAAGCATTGGTAATAAAGCGCTTCTACGCTCTGGGTATTTTTTTGCTAGTTGATCTAGCTGCTTAAAGTCAGCATCAGTAATTTCTGCGATCATCGATCAACACCACCCATCACTGGGTCAAGGCTGGCAACAGCGGCAACGAGATCGGCTACTTGTCCGCCTTCACCCATTGCAGAAACAGCTTGCAAGTTATTAAAAGATGGATCTCTAAAGTGAACGCGATATGGCTTAGTGCCTCCATCGCTTATCACAAAAGCACCTAATTCACCGCGAGGTGATTCGACTGCCGCATAAGCTTGACCGGCAGGAACTTGGAAGCCCTCGGTAACTAATTTGAAGTGATGGATCAAAGCTTCCATGCTGGTGCCCATAATGTTTCGAATGTGCTCAAGGGAGTTTCCTAAACCATCTCCTCCTAGCGCAAGCTGACTTGGCCAAGCAATTTTTTTATCTTCTACCATTACTGGTCCTGGCTTTAAGCGATCTAATGCTTGCTCCACGATATTTAATGATTGATTCATCTCTTCTACACGAATTAAAAATCTGCCATAAGTATCTGCGGTGTTCTCGGTAACTACATCAAATTCATAGTTTTCATAACCGCAATAAGGCTGAGTTTTTCTCAAATCCCATGGGAGTCCCGTCGACCTCAATACCGGCCCGGTAATGCCCAAAGCCATACAGCCCGTTAAATCTAATTCCCCGATTCCCTTGGTGCGCAGCAACCAAATTGGGTTATCTACCAAAATACTCTTGTTATCTTTTAATCTCTTGCGTAAAAGTTGCACGGTATCCCGGATTTTTTGCTCAGCGCCAGGTGGCAAATCTTGGGCAACGCCTCCTGGTCTTACATAAGCCATATTCATTCTTAAACCTGAGACCATCTCAAAAATATCTAAAATTAATTCTCGATCTCTAAAACCATTTGTCATCGCGGTTAATGCACCCAGCTCCATTCCGCCAGTGGCAAGTGCGACTAGATGTGAAGAGACGCGATTTAACTCCATCATCATGACGCGAATGGTGGTGGCACGCTCTGGGATTTGATCCGTAATACCCAGCAACTTCTCAACAGCTAAGCAATAAGCAGTTTCATTAAATATCGGAGTTAGGTAATCCATGCGGGTTACATAAGTTGTGCCTTGCACCCAATTTCTATATTCCATATTTTTTTCGATGCCGGTATGCAAATAACCGATTCCGCATCGAGCTTGAATAATTGTTTCGCCTTCAACTTCAAGAATTAAACGCAATACGCCGTGGGTGGAAGGATGTTGTGGCCCCATGTTGATAACCATGCGTGAAGTTTCACCAGGTGTTCCACCTTGCACGGTTTCCCAGTCGCCTCCAGAAACGTTGTAAACCTTGCCTTCGGTCGTATCGAAAGATTGTGAAAACATGTCAGTGCTCATCCGTGATAACTCCGTCTTTCATCAGGAGGCGCGATAGTGACCCCTTTATATTCGACAGGGATTCCACCAAGTGGATAATCTTTTCTTTGAGGGTGACCTGCCCAATCATCAGGCATTTCAATTCGAGTCAAGGCTGGGTGATTATCAAAAATAATTCCAAAAAAATCATAAACTTCGCGCTCATGCCAATTATTAGCCGGATAAATTCCGGTTAAAGATGGAATATGCGGATCAGAATCTGGTGCGGTAACTTCAGCAAATACACGCCTGTTATGCGTCACTGATAAAAATGGATAAATTGCATGTAGTTCTTGATCTTTTTCATTTGGCCAGTGAGCACCCATAACACCTAGGCACATTTCAAACCGGAGTGCAGCATCGTCGCGTAAGGCCTGAGCAAAACTTAATAAGTGCTCCCGCTTGACCATGAAAGTAATTTCATTCTGCGCAATAACTACTTTTGAAACTACCTGCTCAAAGCTTTTGCCCTTGGCTTCTAAGGCTTTGGCTAAAGCATCAGCAACTTGATCAAACCAACCACCAAATGGTCGCACTGCAGCTGGTCGCGAGGTGACTACATTTACTAATCCCCCAAATCCTGAGGTATCAGCGCCATCACTTGGTCCAAAGGCACCAGTGCGAACTGATTTAATTGTTAAATCAGCCTCTTGTGCTACAAGATCTTTCTCGTCACTCATCTAAGTAGTCCCGTTGATTCAATCAAGGGCAAAGTTTTTAGAGCTACTTCCTCTTTTTGAATAATTTCTTTCTTTGCGTGT
>Ga0208785_1000215_pt1 | contig 25646 bp, 17 predicted proteins | sample DEB08_DNA_2_FD_185499 | JGI IMG/M metagenome (GOLD analysis project Ga0208785, IMG submission 185499) | Aqueous microbial communities from the Delaware River and Bay under freshwater to marine salinity gradient to study organic matter... | ecosystem: Environmental > Aquatic > Marine > Coastal ...
TGCTCTGGACATTCCTCATACAATCCTAAGTTCAGCTTTTTAAGGAGTGTACTACTCTTAAAGTTACCTCCGCCTAGGTTAAATACAAATGATACTAGAGCATCGTATTGACCTTGGCTTAGCGGGACATTTACATACTTCTTAACGATTTTACCGTGCTCAACGATATCCTCGATAAGAAGGCGTTCTGCCTCTTCAACAGTAATCTTTTGACCTGATCTGACGCCTTTGCAGCTGCCATAGCCTATCGTCCATTTTCCAGCGGGGCATCTATAAGAATGTACTAAGCCATCATCCTGTAGTTTATGTAGGCCTTCAAACTTCTTTATAAGCTCTATAGCTTCTTGGGATACTTTTTCTGGATGCATGTTAACTCCTATGCTGCCCGATATCTCTGTGCATCAGCAGCTATGTTTAGAAGATCATACGATTTATTGCCTATGACCTGACCTTGCGGAGTAAAGTAAGTTTCGCTCAACATTCCTTGAGGGGTCATGTTACGATTTACGATTGATCCATTTGCCGTTATCTGGTTTTTCAGAAGGCGTCCCTGCTGATCAAAGGCATTTACAATCCCTTGATATTGCTGACGAGCTGAGTCACTTAACATACTACTTTGGTCTTGCAGCATGGTGCGAACATCGTTCACGGTCTGAGCATAATTGTTCTGCATAAGACCCGCTGTTGAGTCAAAACCTTGTTGGGTTAGATCTTGAATATTTGAAAACCCTTGTTGGTTTGCTCTCTGTATATCCGCAAGGCTAGTAGTCATACTACCAAGAACATTCCCGTTAGCATCCAGTTTTGTTTGTAAAAGGTTGCCTTGAGCGTCTAGAGTATTCTGAATAGTGTTTCCTTGTGCATCAACCGTGTTTTCAATTAGGTTACCTTGAGCATCGAATGCGCTCATTGCTTCCTTACTTACTTGTCCTTGACCCGCAATGATCTTGTCAGTCATGGTTTGCTGACCCGCTCCTAGAACATTAGTCATTCGCCCTAGGTCACGCGCCACATCGCCAGCCATATTGGTCATGCCTGTCTGCATTGCTGCCCTAGCATCGTCAGCCCGTGTAACGTCTTCACCATATCTGGATACATAGTCATCAAATGATGATTGGAACCCTTCTTGACCAGCCTTTAACTCGCCCTGAGTAGCAGAAAGATCTCCGTAGTATGTGTCTTGATTAGACGAGAGATCGCTTAAGTCTTCCGCAAGCGTTCCTTGACCCGCCATTACACGATCCCCTTGACCCGTAATGTTTTCGTCTATGGTATTAAACGCGCTGTTCAAAGCAGTGTTTTGAGCATCAAACGCGCTACCTGTTGCTCCAAATCCCGCATCAACCGCACTTTGAACGCCGCCCACACTATTGTCTAATGTATCAAAGCGCCCTGTCGCATCTGCAAACCCTTGATCCACGTTTCCTGACAACGTACTTATGTCTCCACGGGTATCCGCAATGCCTTGTCCAAGAGTACCTTGACCAGATATAATATCTGACTGTCCTGTTTGTAATCCACCAATACCAGTAGACAATCCACTTAGAGAATTTCCTACATTAGCACCCAGCATGTCTATTGCGCCGTATAATCCAGAACCATAATCATCACCGGATCCTGCAAAACCAATTTGCTCCCCTAGCGTATTTTGACCAGTTTTAAGGCCACTAATTCCCAAGTTAGCTGTCCCAAGATCTTGGATGAGGCTATCGATATCTACACCTTGACCTTCTAGGGTTGCTCCAAGAGCCTCCATATTTACCCCACCAGCTGCGAGACGGGCAACCAGATCATCGTATTGCGCATCTCCTAAGCCTGTATAGGTGGTGTTATAAGTTTTTTTACTTCCGCCGCACATTCTAACATTCCTTTGCAGTTATATAGCCAATTTTATCGTAACCGTTTCTGAGTAAGAACTTCTCGTACCCACTTGTTGCGGTGCCTGATGAAGTGGCTACACAAACTTCGATAGCACCTTTTCGTTTTGCCCAAGCTTCAAATTGGGCGAATAAGATTTTTAAAGAGTGAAAGGCATATTTACGCTTATTTGGCTTGATATATACGCCTAGATCACTAGCGCCTATTTTATCGGAGAAATAAAATTCTCCCACAGTACCCATCATATATCCAATAAGCTTTGTATTTTCTTCTACGACCCAGCAAAACATTTCGTCGTTAATTGCAGACAGTACCAAGCCCATTATTTTCTTTTCAGAAAATCCTTGATTTTTCGCTAAGCATGTTTGCTGGAATGTTTTGCAAAGTTTGATGACTTGAAGAGCGTCTTCTATCTTTACGGGTCTAATCTTAATATTCATTGTTACATTAGATATTACATTAATTATACCACCAATGCAAGCTTTATGTAATATGTTCTAGACGATTTTCTAAGTCTTCTATTCTATAAGTTGCTTCTTGTAGAGCCGCCCAAAGAAGTGGGACCAAAGCCCCATAATCTACTGTTTGGTAAACGGGATTTCTTGCATCATCGACCCGATCTTTTTTACCTGTAACGGCGTATGCAGCAACTTTTTGAAGCTCATGTGCAAGAAACATATCTCTCTCAAATAACTCATCATGCTTAATACCCGTCTTAGGCTTTACGGACATTATCTTTTCTAGGGGTCTCTCGACTTCCCCGTGAATTGTCTTTGCGCGATAGTCGGAAGTTGTGTTGAATGCTGTAGCTGAAACAGAGGAGTCAAATGTACCCGTCCCAACAACAGATAAATTCCCGCCTATAGAAGCTCCTCCAGAAGTAAATAGATTTAACCACTTTTTGTTGGTTGTACCTAAACCATAGGTGTCCGTATCTGCGAGATCTGGAACAATGGCGCTTTCTGATTTATTTATATGGACTAAAGGGTGCCATACTGCTGCTCCTGCTGTATTATCTACACAAATATGCAATCTATCAGTAGATGTATTTACCCAAATACTTCCAACAGTATATCCGTCAGCTGAGTCATCCCCCGTAGTAGGATCAGTTGTGGCTGTATTGTTATTTTTCCCGCCAACTCCCCCATTAGCTGCTGGAAGATATCCACTCACAGATGAATTAAGAGGGATTTTAGGGCCATCTCCAGTAGCGCCTGTATGCGTATGACCTGTAGTTCCATCAAACGCACTTAAGAGCTGATTAAATTCATTATTAAGAGAGCTAGCTGTAATATCCAAAGACGGTTGAATAGCACTAGCTGATTGTCTGGTGTAACCTGCCATTTATCTTCTTCCTGCTTTACTGTATTCCAAAACCAACCCTTGGATTGTGTATGGATCAAATATGCCATCAGTCACGAATGTAGCTTGAACACTAAATCCACTACCTTGAATGTCATTGACCATTACAGGCTTACTGGTGCCATCGTATTTAACATTATCTCCGCCGTAGGTTATGTTTCGACCTCCATAAACAACCGGAGCACCTGTAGATGTCTGAGTGTAATCCGCTGGTTTTGGAGTGTCCGGATCTGACCAATCGTACTGAAGGACGAGGTTTAACGTAAATGGTCCTTCGGCACGAATAAACGTATTCATCTTATGTATGGTTTTACGGATCTCCGTATCTCCCATATCTAAGTAGGGAGTACTGTACAAAGCAATTATATTTTGACCCGCAAGACTATTTCCATTTTCTTGGCGATATACCTTGCCATCATATCCACCATGTAGAATATATTCTGTTGCCCCGATAAATTCAGAAGTTACCACAGCAGCTTTAAATCCCAGCAACTCAGAATATTCCCATTCAATTGAGCCGCCTTTAAACACAATTCCGCCTAAAATACCTTTGCCTTCTCCGGAGCTTCCTCCAAAAAAATATCGGACTTGAGATTTAGATCTAACTACACAAGAACTTAGTGTACTCAAATCTTCACTTTTAATGATATCAATTAGCTTACCCTGTATAGGTCTAGAGATAGACTCAAGTTCCACATCCCCAATTCTTGATGTTCCGGCACAAGGCCGTAATCCATCCGGAGCTAGGAAAATCAAATCTCCACCAAGCTCTTGAACTGAATCTCTAGCAATACATCCCACATTCGCTGTGACAGGCTCAGATTTAAAAGGCGCTGGTGGATTAGATTGAGTATCCGCTGAGTACTTTTTGATGGCATTTTGACCAAATACAAACAAATTGTCCCTAAAGGGTTTAATCTGAACTATCTCAAATCCAGCTGAGTATTGTTGTGCACCATCTGCATTATTCCAATTAAATGGATTGTTGGGAGCAGAATGGGAAAACCCCGCTTTATATGATTGATCACCACCCATGAATATGTGATTTTCAAATACATCAATAACTTCTGGAGCTGCATAACACTGATCTCCGCCAGCAGTAATTGCAGCAGGATCCCCGGATATAGCATAAGTATTAGATGGGTTTAAGTATCTCCAGTTAGCGCCATCAAATATTACCGCGTTGTTTATGCCATCAACGAAGGCAATAAATGATCCAGAAACTTGTGGAGATGCAGTTCGTGTACCAAAATTGAATTGAACATGCCGTATCCGACCTATAGTCTTTGTGCCAGATACAGTATTGTGGGTTAAGCCTGTATTAATTTTAGTCCAGCCAACTAGTGGGGTATACTTCCAGAATGAGTAAGTCGTTGCTCCAACATCCTTACGTGCAGCGATAGGGTAAGGATTGCCCAAATTTTCATTGCGGTACATAACCAGACCTAATATTGGCCCTTCAGCTAAATCTGCATCATTACTATCTTTAGCCTGTACTTCTTGTCCGTATCCTCCAGACAGATATGTTTCTGTCGTGTCGTAGTAATCAAATCCTTCAATGCGCCTGTATCCTCCAAATAGGCTAGGCTCATAGTTGGTCAGTCTGGTTGCAGCCCCATCCATGTTCTCTGCCAAATCCAAATGGTTCTCATTTGAGTTTAGCCCCCCAGAACAGATGAGCTTATATGTTTCTATACGATCCACTTAAAAACTCGCATTGATGGATTTATATAAAGGGGCGCTAGCTCCGCCGCCGAACTGTACTCGCGTATCCACTACGCCGCTAAACTTATTAATGTATTGGCTTTTTAGATCTGCTACAGCTTGCATAAAATTAGCCTTAGCTAACTGTGCAGCCTCTGGATTATCTTTCAACATATACATATGATAAAGAGCGCCTTCGATAATGGTAGGTTCCAAGGCGTTTGGGTATATTATGTTTCCTGTAATGGTATCATCATAGTTAACCATTTCTAGAGGGTGTAAGTAGTACCTAAAGGTAATTCGATATGACTTGTCCGGAGCTGGACTTACGCCCCATCCCGTACCATGAGAAGGAAATACATATTTTGGTATAGATATCCCATTAGTAGCATTATCATCGTCTCGATCTCTATGATATTTATACCACGTATCTGTACTAATGTATTGAAGTCTTTTATTTTCAGTAGAGTAAGTGCCATCAGCTATAATCTGAAAACTATTCCATTCCATAGACTTCAATTCTACAGGATTTGAGTATTCAGTCTGACCTACGACTAGAGATGTTGCTTCCTCCGCCGCATTAAAGGGCCATTCGTACTGCATTGTGTTTAAATCAAATACGGCAGAGTTAATTGCGTCCTTGGCGGCAGCTTGTATACCTCTAGCTGAAGCAAAATCCGTTGTACTTAACTCTACTTCATTAAGGCGTCTTAGAAGCCTATTTGTAAGATTGATGAATACAGTCATTATGCGACCTTCTTAAACGGTGTTGTCGGTGTGGATGTGCTTGTGGTTTTAAACGGTGCAGAGGTAAGGTCTTGAGCTGTAGATGTGCTAAAGGGCGTTTCGTGTATCGCAGTGAACGTAAATACGCTTGTAGAAAAGCTTGTAGACGGTAGGCCTAATGTTCCACTAATATTTCCAAGATATACTATATTTGGAGATATACTGACTATTGGGCTAATCTGTATTAATGCATCGGCTACTCTTACACGTTTACCATCAGTAGATGCACTTGAAGTAATAGTTTCAGAAGAACTGGTTTTTATAATTCTCTGAGTATGTATAGTATTTGAGATAGAAATACTGCCCGATATTACCGCATCGATGACGGTTCCAGTATAACCTTGAGCACCAAACGATACACTTACATTACCAGCAATGTCGCCTGTTCTAACTCTAACAGCGGGTAGAGTTCCTGATGCGGTGATCAATCCACTCGCCGCACCATCATTTACGATCTCAGTTTTTGCTACTGAACCCGTTGCTGAAACAGAACCAACCGCTGCGCCATCATTCAGTCTATCCGCATCTACCGTACCTGTGGCAACTACAGACCCGCTTGCACTGAAGTCTTTGATCCTATCGGCATCAACCGTACCTGTGACAGATATTGAGCCAGATGCTGGGGCGGCGAGATTTATATTACCACTTTGGCTGGTGGTTGATGATACATCAGTCGATGCAGCGCCTACTCGTACTCTTCTAGCGTCTGTAGCGCTTGAGGAAGAGATTGATGCGGATGCGCTTGCTTCCCGTACCCTTGCAGGGTCAACCGTGGCTGAAGAGGTTATTGTTGCGGCTGGAGCACCAATTGCTGTGATTTTACCATCAACGCCTGTCGAGACCGTAATATCTCTGCTTGCTTTACCAACTTTGATAATTGACTCAGCAACAGCAGTAATTTCCATCTCGTCGGTGATGGAGCCTTCAACCGCTAGTCGTCCAGACACAGACGCAGTGATGGCTTCTGACTGAGTAATAGCGCCCTCAACCGCCAATCTACCAGCGAATGTGCCAGTTACAGCAGCAGATTCAGTAATATCACCAGTAAAGACGAGTTTCGGGCGTAGAGATGATGTGACTGAAACTGTCCCTACGGCCTCGACAGTGCTGATGACTTTTGCACTGACGCTAGAAGTCGATGTAATGTCTGCTGAAGCAGGAGACTTATGACCTATTGCAGCAGTAACGCTGGAACTACTCGTTACGTCAGTTGAAACCCGTACCCGCTCAGTAATATCACCATCTATAGTCGAAGACGTTGTGATAGTGCCAGATGCACTTACTGGCTCAGTAATTCTCGCTGCAACACTAGAGGAGCTTGCAATTTCACCAGATACTCTGATGCCCTCATCTACGATTGCAGAGACTGTCGAAGTGACTGCTATCGTGCCAGAGATTTCAGACGCACGTTTCCGCTGATATACTGTGCTTGTGACAGTGTTTGTTGATGCCTCAACATCTGCCACCCTGACCCGCAACGCATCCAGTGATGAGGATGCAGCAATTGTCCCAACAACATCTGCAACCTTAACAATTCTGGCAGAAACAGAACCCGACGAAGTGATACTACCAGCCGCTGGTATGCCTTCATCATTGATAGCAGACACAGAGCTTGCGGTAGAAATACTTGCCGTTGCATCGACGGTGCGGATACTCCCAACAGACAAGTTGCTAGAAGATGATATTGATCCGGATGCTTCGACTGTGCGAATGCGGATGTAATCAGGGCTAGTTGTGGAAGTTACTGTCGCAGCAGCTTCACCGAGATTGATCTTCTGCGCATCCACCGAAGTGGTAATACTTACATCGCCAAGAGGTACAAGGATATTTGCTTTCTGAGCATCGACAGAACTGGTTGTCGTTATTGTTCCAGTGGCGGCTGCATCAATCGCAGCAATTCGACCGTTTACTGACGCTGTGACATCTGAAGATTCAGTAATAGACCCTTCAACAGCCAGCCTTCCAGAAACTGATCCTGTGACCGCCTCAGATTGTGTGATACTGCCACTAGCAGATTTTACAGCGGGGATAGTCGATTGTGTGACCGCATTGGAGCTTGTGATAGCTCCCTCAACAGCAAGCCTACCAGAAACTGATCCTGTAACTTCGGGGGTTTCGGTAATGTCTCCATCAACCGCAAGTCTACCAGAAGTCGATACTGTAACCGCTATGGTTTCTGTGATGTCACCAGTAGTAGTTCCACGGGCAGTTGCAGAAGATGTTGCAGTTATTGATCCCGTTGCAGAAACTTCACGAATTAGGGTAGCAGCAAATGAGCTTGTAGAAGTTACTGTGGCAGCGGCATCGACAGTTGCTACTCTAATAGCATCTATTGAGGTGGTGGCTGCTACAGAAGCGCTGGCTGCCCCTAACCGTAATTTTTCACCAACGACACTTGAAGTGGATGCTACAGAACCAGACGCTTCAGCTACATTTATCTTCTGCGCATCGACGCTAGTTGTTGCTGCAATTGAAGCGGCTGCATCAACTCCTCTGATCCGTACATAATCAAGTGCGGGAGTGACCGCTATTGTGCCAGATGCATCGTTATTACGGATGCGAATGCCGACATTAGCCGTAACAGTGTTCGAGGACGCTATGCCCGTGATTGTCCTGATGCGGATATAATCAACGGAGCTTGTGCTTGATACAGAAGCCAGAGCATCAGCAGTTTGGATCTTTTGATAATCTACGGAAGAGGTGCTTGCGATAGAAGCTGTTGCCGCCCCTTCTTTTAATCGATCTGCGTCAGTCGAAGTGGTACTAGAAATTGTACCAGTAGCAGCGGCTGTAACGACCTTAATAGCGTCGATTGAGGCGCTGGAGGTAATTGTACCAGTTACGGAGCTATCAGTGGCGACCTCAGCATCTATGCTGGTTGTAGAAGCAATTGAAGCAGAACCATTCGCTACTCTCACTCTCACCGCATCGAGGCTTGTGGTGGAAGCTATAGACGCAGCACCTTCTGCAACTCTGACCTTTAACGCATCGATGCTGGTTGTAGAGGAAGCTGATGCAGCAGCTTCAGCAGGTAGAACTTTAGCAGCATCGACTGTATTCGTAGCAGCCACGGACGCACTTGCAGCGCCTTCCACAATGATTTCAGCCACAACAGCATTCGTAGACGTGATATTCGTAGAAGCGGATGCCTCCACAAAATTAGCGTCGAGCGCCCCTAAAGGAGCGGATGCTAATGGGTGAAATCCTAACATAAGTTAGCCTTTAACCTTCAACAAAAACGTAAACAGAACCTGCATTGCTGGCAGTAGTGTCTTCCTCATTAGCGCCTACTATCGCCGTACTTCCATCGCCAGACATAGATACGGCAACGCCAAATTTATCATTACTTCCCGCATTACTTGCGAGTAGTTGATCTTGCTCAGTCCAAGTGGTCCCTGATCTCGTAAAGACATAAGCAGCGCCAGAGTCATTTGGAACAGTGTCTTCGTAAGCTGCTCCTACTATTGCCGTATCTCCATCACTAGAGATACCTACAGATATCCCAAAATAATCAAATGCTGCCCCATCACTTGCCGTTAGTTTAGCTTCTTGGGACCAAGTTGTGCCTGATCTAGTGAAGATGTAAGCAGCGCCAGCGCCATCTGCGGCCTCATCTTCCAAATAAGCACCTGATATTATATTATCCCCATCTCCAGAAACACGCACATACTTTCCGAAGAAATCAGATCCTTGCGCATCGCTTGCTTGTATTTTTGCCTCTTGAGACCATGTTGAGCCTGATCTAGTGAAAATATAAACCGAACCAGCATTCGATGCTGTAGTATCTTCGTTGGGCGCACCTACTACTGCCGTGTTTCCATCGTTAGAGATAGACACATCTTCTCCAAATTTATCACTTGCTTGGTCATCACTTGCCACTATTTTAGCTTCTTGGGACCAAGTTGTGCCTGATCGAGTGAAAATATACGCAGATCCAGCATCCCCGCCACCAGTATCTTCGTTGGGCGCACCCACTATTGCCGTGTTTCCGTCACTATCTATGGAGACAGCATATCCGAAATAATCACTAGCCCCTGCATTAGAGGCAATTATTTTAGCTTCTTGGGTCCACGTTGTGCCTGATCTGGAGAAGATATACGCAGCGCCAGCATCTGTGCCACCAGCGTCTTCCAAACGTGCTCCTACTATTGCGTAGGTGCCATCAGCGGAAATATCTACACTCCAACCAAAGTAATCACTCCCTGCTCTATCAGTGGCGTATATTTTTTGCTCCTCAGACCAAGTTGTGCCTGATCTAGTGAAGATGTAAGCAGCGCCAGATGCTGACCCTCCAACGTCTTCCAAATAAGCCCCTACTATGATTCTGTTTCCATCACTGGAGCTAGATACAGAATATCCAAAATAATCAGTGGCCGCTGCATCAGAAGCCTGTAACTGAGCCTGTTGTGAAGCGTTTGCCCAACTTAAAAATGCTATGCTAAAGCTATGACTCACATTGGACACATTTGTCCCGTCAGACACATCAAAACGAATTGTTACAGTCCCGCCCGTTGCAGATGCTGGGGTTAAGGTGAAGACATTACTGCTTTGGTTTGTTACAGGGAAGCTGGGGGAGCTAATTACGTTAGTCGCCGTGCCGCTTGTAACAGTAGCAGAGTAAGTGAGAGTTTCTAGGTCAGCATCAGATGCGTTGATTGTAATAACCGTATTGCTTCCCGCCGTAAGCGTGAAAGTACCATCAGCGGTGAGGTTGTTAGCCCCAGCGCCGCCTGTATTCTCAGAGAAGCTATCAATAGTGGGCGCTACGTTTGTAATACTGGCAAGCAAGTAGAACCCAGAGGTTTGCTTCACATACAGCCTATTATTATCCGTTTCGTAGTGAAGCGTCCCTTCATCGGCACTTGCGGCATCGGTTAACATCGCCGCCTGATTTGCATGAACAGTTACGCCGCTTCCAGAGCTATCTGCAAACTGAACTCCACCAGAGCCTGTGCTTTGAAGAACCTGACCGCTTGTGCCATCATCTAGGGCGGCGGCTAGGGCGCTGAGATTGGAATTATTGCTCATAGCTTAACCTTTGACAAAAATGTACCCAGCGTCAGCATTATAAGCACCTATAATTGCTGAATCGCCATCGCTGATAGAAACGCTAGCCCCAAAAAATTTACCAATCGCTGCATCACTGGCGTATACTTTTGACTCTTGAGACCACGTTGTTCCCGACCTACTATAGAAATACGCTGCACCACCATTGCTATAACCTGATCCAGCGTCAAGACGAGCGCCAGCAAGAAACAGATCCCCATCACTATTGATAGACACATCAAATCCAAAATTATTAGCGGTTGAATCAGGGTTTGCTATGACCTGTTGCTGAGACCATGTTGAACCTGATCTTGTGAAAATATATACCTGAACAGCATAAGAGCCTACGATAGCGTAGTTACCATCTTCATTAAGATCCAAAGACCTCCCAAACTGATCACTCTGCTGCGCATTACTAGCTGTTAACTTAGCTTGCTGAGACCATGTTGAGCCAGAACGGGTGAAGACATAAGCAGCGCCTTGATCAGTGTAGGTACTATCATCAAGGTGCGCCCCTACAAGTAGCGTATTTCCATCGCCAGAAAGAGCGACATCAAATCCAAAATTATCATTAGCCGCTTTATCACTAGCTGTTAACTTAGCTTGCTGGGACCATGATGTGCCAGAACGGGTGAAGATATATACAGCCCCAGCATCTGTGTAGGTAGCATCTATATATGGAGACGCTACTGCTACTGTATTCCCATCATCAGATATAGCGACCTTGTACCCAAGTTGATCACTAGCCGCTAGATCATTAGGCTTCAATTTTGCTTGCTGAGACCATGATGTTCCTGATCTGACGAAAACATAAGCTGCGCCTGAGTCTGAATAGGTCGTGTCTTCTGCGCTAGCGCCAATTATTGCTGTATCGCCATCACTATCTAAAGCGACATTCTCCCCAAAAAAGTTGTAAGTTGCTGCATCACTAGCTGTTAACTTAGCTTGCTGAGACCATGATGTCCCTGACCTGACATAAACATAAGCTGCACCAGCATATTGTGAGGGGGAGTCATGCAAACGAGCGCCTACAATAGCATAATTTCCATCAGTGGAGATATAACTAGACCATCCAGCATAATCACCCGCTGCTGTATCAGAACCCACCAATTTAGCTTGTTGCGAAGCCCCAGACCAACTTGCAAAGTTCAAAGTAAAGGTTGTTGAATTATCAACAGAAGTATTGACACCATCTGTTACTGAAAAGGTCACTGCAAAAGTTCCACCACTTGGGGCAGTTGTTGAGGAACTGGGCGTAAGTGTGAATACGTTAGAGGACTGAGAAATTGTGGCTAGGACAGTGCTTGTATCGGTGCTTGTCGTGATGTTTACCGAACCACCCCCATCAGTAAGCGAAGCTGAGAAAGCTGTACTTGTACCTGCTGCTGCCGACCACGTTAGATCATCTGCTTCTGGATCAGGGTCAACCGATCCCGTAACACTGCTAGTCGTAGTGCCATTGTCTGCAAGTGTGTAAGCAGAAGATGTTCCACTACCACCACCAGAGATAGCTATAGAAACCGACTGTGGCCCTTGGTTCGTAACCGTAGCAATCAAATACCAACCCGCCGCCTTGCGAACAAAGATTTTATTCAAATCTGTTACGAGCGCCATATCCCCAGCAGAAGGGCTACTGATAGCCCCTAAAGCAGTTAGGCTTTCAACAACAGTTACGCTTGAACCCGCATCGCCGAACTCCAAGCCATCCGCACCCGTATTCACAACAATCGCCTGACCCGCACTTCCCAAGGAGGTAGGTAAAGAGGTAGCTATCGATTGAGCTACGTTTCCAAGATCTCTACTTTTAGTCATTCAATTTTTACCCCGGGACAAAAACATAAACTGAGCCAGAATTTGTTGCAGTGGTGTCTTCCAAATGAGCACCTACAATAACCGTGTCGCCATCTGAGGAAATAGTGACCGCTGAGCCGAACATATCACTAGATTCTGGATCACTGGCTTTTAGTTTTGCTTGTTGAGACCAAGTCGTACCTGATCTGGTGAAAACATAAGCTGCACCAGAGTCTGTCGCAGTGGTGTCGTCATATAAACAACCTATGATGGCGATATCCCCATCGCCAGAAATAGCGACAGAATTTCCAAAATAATCATTAGCGTCTGCATCACTGGCCTGTAGTTTGGCTTGTTGGGACCAAGTCGTACCAGAACGTGTAAAGATATAAGCGGAGCCAGCGTTTGTTGCAGTGGTGTCTTCATATCTCGAACTTATGACGGCGGTGTTTCCATCTGAATCAATAGAGACAGAATACCCGAAATAATCACTAGATTCTGCATCACTGGCTTGTAGTTTTGCTTGTTGAGACCAAGTCGTACCAGAACGTGTAAAGATATAAGCGGAGCCAGCGTCTGTTGCCGTGGTGTCTTCGGCAAAAGAGCTTATAATGGCTGTATTACCATCGTCTGATAGAGAAAGAGACATCCCAAATTGGTCACTAGCTTCTGCATCACTGGCCTGTAGTTTGGCTTGTTGACCCCATGATGTCCCTGATCTGGTGAAAACATAAACAGAGCCAGCATTTGATCCATTAGTGTCTTCCGTATTAGCACCTACAATAGCTGTATCGCCATCGTCTGATATAGCAACAGCCCGCCCAAAAGAATCACCAGCTTGTGCATCACTGGCTTGTATCTTAGCTTGTTGAGACCACGTTGTGCCTGATCGTGTAAATATGTAGGCAGCGCCAGCGTCTGATGCAGTAGTGTCTTCTTGGAGCGCACCCATGATGACTGTATTTCCATCGTCTGATATAGCGACAGAACATCCAAAGTTGTCATACGCTTGTGGATCACTTGCCTTTAGTTTTGCTTGTTGAGACCAAGTCGTACCAGAACGTGTTAATATATAGGCAGCGCCGTTGTGTGTGTCAGTGGTAGAATCATATTTCGCACCTACAATAGCCGTGTTGCCATCTGAAGAAATAGAGAGAGCCTCTCCAAACCACGTACCATTAGCATCACTGGCTTGTATTTTGGCTTGTTGAGTGGCGTTTGCATAACTTATAAAGGACAAGGAAAATGCTGCTACAGATGTCGCTGCGTTAATATTATCCGACACAGTAAAAGTTAAACTAAAAGTCGTGGCATTCGAAGCATGAGGGGTAATAGTGAACACATTCTCACTCGCACCCGTGCCTTGGGTTACTGTGGTGCCATTTAAACTGCCTGACGTAACGCTGTAAGAGTATACCAGATCTGTGCCTTCATCTGCATCAGAGGCCGTGACCGTAATAACGGTATTAGTGCCACCAGTTAAAGTAAACGGTGTGGTGTTGCTCGAAGCATCCGCTACACTAGAAATAGTTGGAGTAGTATTGATAACCGCAATCCTGTACCACCCATTACCGTTGTTTTGGTAAAGTGACGTGTTGGCGGAGACATATGCAAGATCACCCGCTGACGGGCTAGAGGCGTTTAGCAAGTAAGTGGCACCAGAAGGAGTGCCATCAGTGCCAGACAGACCTGTGTAGACTGTTACCCCAGAGCCGCTAGCGTCTGCGAACTCAAGGGCGGTAGCCCCAGAATTGACTTGTAGAATTTGTCCCGCTGTTCCTAGTGAACTAGGCGTGTCGGTTAATCCTATAAGGGTGCCACTATCTGCCAACGCCCCATGCTCAACCACCTCAATCTTATCGCCAGTTGTAGGGCTTGAGTTGGTGAGGTCTATTGTTGTGCCGTTGCTTGCGGTGTAGTCGGTGCCGCTCAAAAGTTTCACGCCATTAAGATAGATCGCCACCTTATTAGCAGTGTAATTTGTGGTGAGGACTTTCGTAGACGTGTTGTACTCTGAGGATGTTCCGACTGTAAAAACGGTAGAAGAATAAGGAGAAGCAAAAGGTGTTCCGTATTCGACGACAGTAACAATATCCGAGGCGGCACAAGCAGAACCTAAGACTACAGAAGTGCCATTCGTGGCGGTGAAATCTGAGGCTGCGAGTTTAGCCCCGTTCAGAAATACGCTGATGCTTCCGACTGTATAGCCGACCGTAAAAGTGGTCGTTGCGGAACCTGTGAACTCAGTCTGCTTTACTGGATCAGTCAGTGTGCCAGAGATGCTAGAACCGCTGATTGTGATTGTTTTTGTAGCGCCCGTACCTGTGGCTTGAACCCCTGCTCCAGCAAAGTTGAGAGTAGTTGCTGTGGTGGTGAGCGCACTACCTTCGTCTTGTACTGTGATACCGCCAGATGCAGTGCTACTGATTGTCCCATCGGCAGCAATTGTAATGTTGTTTCCAGCGGTTAGCGCTGCCACGACATTGGTGGTATCAGTGACATCTGCTGAGGCTTCTACACCATCTAACTTTGTTTTATCGGCGGCACTCATTAGCCCAGCGGCTGAAGTGGTAGCGTTGGAATAAGTCGTGATGTCGCTGTAATTAGCGACCTTAACCCAGCTACCACTATGAGCAAAATATAGCGCCCCTTCACCATGCACATGATAGATGCGCCCGTGGTTGTCAGATGCTGATGGAAGATCCGAAGTGCTAGAGAATGCTTCTACAATTTGAATATCTTGAAATGCGGGTGTTAAAAAAACGGTATGCGTCCCACTCGCCAAACTCAAAAGAGAGCCTGTGCTAGAAGAACGCAGTGACCGTGTTAGATTTAATGAGGAGTGTGTATATGTGCCTGTGCCGATTTCCCACGCAGACCCACTCTCAATTACATATCCGACAGTCTCCCCATCTAATGAGGATGGGAATGCCTGATAGCCCGACACAGCAGTAGATGAGAGTGTAATCGCACCTGTACCCGTCGAGGTCGAGGTGACCTTAACCCGATCCGCAAATTGAGGCATGGGAAATCCTTAGTCTAGGGCTATAGAGATCGAACCAGCGGGAAAACGCAAAGTATCGCCGCTACCAATTGTTTTAGTGGCATCCAAAGCACCGATAAAAAACGGGCGGCGCTGAGAAACTGTGGCGTTTCCACTGCCAGTACCGAGTGTAACTCCAGATCCAGCAGGGTACTTTGGATATCGGTTTTGTGCTTGATAAGTTGCGGTTCCAATTTTGTCACCACCACAAAAAATAGCAAAATGGGTTAGGTCTCCCCAGCTATTGGTAGCCTCTGGAAACTCTACCGCATTGGAATTTGTAATTGTTGTGGTTCCATTCGAAGTGGACGCCGCACTGAACTCAATTTGGGGTCGTGTGTACCCATAGAGTGAATAAAATGAGAGGTTGGAAGCAGTACCACCACCATATCCGGGTTCTTGAGAACCCGCATCATCCTCACTATTAGCCCCACCGCTACCAAACGCTGACGTGGATACGCCCAACCAAAAGCGTTTGTTGTTTGCAGTCCCGTCTTGAAATTCCCATGTAGAATATGTAGATCCAAGCGGCGTATTACCACCGTCTAAACCCATCAAATTAAGGTGATATTTCGAAAAAAGGCCATCGCCATTAGTGTTAAGATTGTTACTTGAATATTGCAGCACATTAGGAAGAGTTATATCGAAATCACCCGAAGCAATTCTAAACTGATCCCCAACATTTGTTGTCACAGCGGCACTAAATGACCCAATCATTAGGGGCTTCTGTCCGTTATCAGCATCGATAGTAGATGAAGATGTGCCGTTGGAGGGAAGCGCATCTTCATACAAAGCCCAATAGCCAATATCTCCCCAGTTGGAAGTCGTAGCTTCGGGAAAACTTATTTGGGAATTATTTGTAGACCCCGCATTGTAAGTGCTTGTATCATTGAAATTATTAAATACGTTGACCCGACTGTAGCCGTTGCCGTTGTAGGTTGTGCCAGATGATCCGGGTTCTTTTGCCAGTGCTTGCGAAGCCGTATCCGACTCCGAAAACGCTGTTGTAGAGAGACCCAGATAAAGTGACGTGAGTTTTGTCATCTCAGTCACTCCGAAGATGTGATCCAGCAGCTTCCGCTCCATGAAATCCGTCAGAATAGCCATCTGGCACTCTCCTAATTAGTCGATGTTGATGTCCAGATCCCCTGCTGGGATGCGGAAGATGTCGCCCGAAGCGATTGCTTTGTCTGTTGTTAGCTGCGCATGTGCGATCATATCGCTCGCTGTGCCGCCTGTTGATGCTGGCATAATCATTACTGCTACGACTGTGCCATAGGACGCTGTGGCCTCTGGGAACTCAATCGCAGACGAGTTGGACGCATTGTTGCCAGAAACCGTGAAAGTCACGGACTGACGGGCATATGCTGTTCCAGAGGTTGATACCTCAGTTCCCAGAGCGGAATCTGTGGGATCAGTTGTGCAAAGCGCCACGTACCAACTTGTTGGGCGAGTAACGCTATCTGTGGTTAAAAGATATTTGAGAGTATGTGTCTCAAAGCTATCAGAAAGTGACATGAGCTTCTCCTCAGATTGTCATTGAAAATGAGGAGACCCTAACACTGTCTCCTACAACTAGGTTTGCGTTGGAGAGAACGAGGTCACCACCACCGTTCAATCCACTTACTGTGCCAGAGAAAATCTCTTGGCCTTCTGTATTGAACACTTTAAAAATAGAAGCGGTCCCAGCATTAACAGTGTTATCTCTAGTAACTGTATTTGCTAGGACCGTTCCATTATTCGCTGGCCCAAAGGCCGGATTGGATAAGGGCAACGTGGCTAACTCAGTATTGGAACTATCCAGTATTTGCACAGAACCTGCTGAGCCAGTTCCTAAATCTATTAGATCTACAATACCATCCAAAGCAGCATTTCTAGCGGCTACGGTTAGCGTAATAGACATTGCCCTTAACCTTTTCTACGCAGCGTTGTAACGAGCGGTTACAATTGCTTCTGGTCTCAGGATCTTGCGACCATAGAGGTGCATACCTCTACAGATGTCACTAAATGAGTCTGGGTCACGATAGGTCTCAACCTTGTTAAGCTGTTCTGCTGTAGCAACTGCTGAGCTATGACCTGCAACTAGCACTCCGTAGTTGTCGTCCTGCGCCGTAGTTCCAGTGGTTCCGGCTCCCGTACCTACTGATGGCAGGTTTGAGCTTTGGTATACTTTGAAACCGTGGAAGTTGTTTACGACCAAACCATTCCGAAGACCACCGGACTCGCCCCAATCGGCTTGCATGAATCGTGAGTCTTCGTCACGAAGGATTTCCATGAAAATTGGGTCTACAACGAGCCATCTTGAATCACGGTCAACTTGTTGTTGATCGAGAAGACGCGCCATACGTGCTACAAGCATAGCTGGCGAAATGGTTGTTGTTGGAAGTGCCGTTGCACCCGGAAGACGGGCAGCAATTGGAATTGAATCACCTGTTGTGCTAGCAGATGCTGCCGTAGTGATATTTCCAAAATTTGCCATAAATAACTTATTTGCAGCGAGTAATTCGTCGTTACCCGCGCTTGTGTTAGCCTTCGTGCCGTTCACATCACCTGATGCTGAGCGTACTGCGCTGGCATTTGCATGCAGTGCAGATTGCTTGTAACCAGACAAGTAACCTAGTACTTCTTGGTCATGCTGATCGGCGAGTCGATAGGCTGCTCGATCAACCGCAAGTTGCATGAAATTGATGTGACTGTGAGCTTCCTCGATGTCATCCAATTTGAACGCAAAGTAGTTAGCCTTATCGATGACCAGTTGGAAGTCATCATCTTGGAGATCTTGTGTCGTAATTGAAGTGCCGCGCTTCAGTTCACTAACTGAAATATTTGGCTCCTTCATTATGCGAACCGTATCCCCTGCTGAGGCAATCTCTCCGAAATAATCAGAGTTTGTGATATCGCCTACAACTGTAGATTTGCGGAACTCCAGCTGGACCTTTTTTGAAAAAATGGTTGGACTGAAGTTTCCATTGGGTAAGTTTGTATACCCACTTGCTGATGAAAATGCCATCTTTGTTCCTCCGTAAATGGCTGATTTGAACCGTCAGGATCACGAAGAGATGTGGCAGTGCTTACTCAGGGTGGTGCGAACAGGCCTGAGCACTGGTAGACATATTTTTCTTCTGGGAAAATGTAAGAAGAGTAGGCACTAATGTGCGGTCTTACTTACCTTAATTATAACACAAGTTGTGCTATTAATTCAATAGTTAACGAGCAGCGCCTGACACGTCATAGATAAAATTACCGCTGCTCATTGCTTCCATGATAGCTTGCTCATTTTTAGAGTATTCAGCCATAGACATACGTTCTATCTGGCTCTCGCTAAACTGAGCTTTACCGTTGGTTGTGGGGCGTGAAGAAGATGTACGTCCTACCGACTGAGCGGCGGATTTAGGTGACTTCTTTCTCTTGCCCATATCTACTTTGTACAAGTCAATAGCTCTAGCCGCTGATAAAGCGTCTTTGTTATTTTTGTACAAGGCATCTTGAATTGTTTGAGGCTGTGTAGATGCCCAATGATGAAAATTGGGGTCTTGCCTAATCTCTGCAAAATCCGGATGCAGACGTAATAGTTGTTGCTCCGCATCTTTTCGCGTTAGCTTATTCTCCAAACTTTCTAGCCGTTTCTTTCCCTCATCTAGGGCAACCATCGCTTCATTAGCGCGTTTCTGTGCTATGGTATCAACGATCTGTGCTACGTCTGGGTACTTTTTACTCCACGCTTCAATTTCTTCGTCCGTTTTGGGGAATTTAATCTGCGCCTTCGAAGCGTCATCTAGCTGGCGTCTTAAAGCTTCAATCTCTAAAGATTTCTGCTGCATCACATTGTTCATGTGTGTGCGTAAATCACCATAACGCTTACGAAAGGTTTCTTCTTCTGGATCCTCCACTGGAGTGTTATCCTGTACTTGTTGAGCTAGTTGATTAAGCTCGCCACGCACCTGTCTTTCTTGCTCACCTAGATTATCTAGATGTGCTCCTCGATATTTTGCCATGTTATGCTCTTGATTGGGGGCCGTTTACGGGTAGCCCAGTTTGTTAAATGATGAATTTCAAAGGCTTTGATTTCATCATAGTGAGTTCCCGACTTTGAGTAGGATAATAATCTTCATCATCCTCCTCTGGCATGTCGGTAGCCATATTCCGTTCTTCTATGTCGTATCCAACCACCTCAATTTCGTTGCCTTGGGGTGTTTCAATGACGTCTTTTTCTTCTTGTTTGGGATCACTCTCGGCCTGTACTTCGGTGTCCTCAGAGCTTTCGCTATCGGATTCCTCTTCCTCGACATCGTGATAACCCTTACCGTCACAATGATCGCATCCTTCGCCATCACACTCAGGGCAAATTTCTGCTTCTTCACCCTCATCATCAGTGTATTGAATGAGACCATTCATCTCCATCGTCATAAGGCCCATTTCAGCCTCTGCTTGAAGATCCATAATACCCTTAAGACCTAGCCATTTAACTACGTTGGCTGGTAAAACGTATTCGCCTTCTGATATTTTAATATCGATATCATCACGGACATTTTTAGCATTAGATCCGATTGGTATCTCATTTCCTGATATGGGATCTACCATAAGACCTCCACAAGACATCTCAGGGATTTCGTCTTTAGCTACAGCCTTTTGAACCGCGTCTCCCCTTGCTTTCTCATAGGAGTTTAGCTTTCCATCACCGTTTAGGTCAGCTTTCTTATCGTCTCTCTGAAATCTCTTATTAGCCATTTCTAATCCTGCTTCTGTTGTGATGCCCTTGCGAGATTCTGCTAAACCTCCCAGCGCAAAACCCATTTTCTTTCCAAGTAACTGACCGCCAGCAAGTACAGCTTTACCTAGAGGCGCGAAGGTCTCGTATAGAGTGATGCCATCATCCTCGTCTTCTTGATTAAACTGAGACGTGTACGCTGAGGCCTCTAGGAGTGCGAAGGCGGCTTCCGGTGTAGTTTCGTCCGTAAATTCTTCATGGATTTCTGCATCAAGGGCTTGCAACCTTGCCCGACCTTCCGGATTTGGTTCATCAGTAGGCCACTCAAGGCCTGTCGCAATAGCATTATCAATAGCTTCTTGATCACTGACGATCTCCCCGTCCCAGACTGTTGGAATTAATGTTTCTTTACCGTCTATATTCACTATTATGGATCTGACGGTTTGCAGGTTTCCGGTATCTGGATCTTCTACCCCGAAGCCATTAGCGATATTGTAATAGTGATGATGTGTTAATGGATCCACGATATCTACTCAGTCTGGCAATCTACGATTATAAGTTAGGTCTTCTCTGGTGACTCCTCCCGCACGGTCACTGCCCATTTGATTAAGCATCTTGTAAGGAGGTATTTCTGCCCTAGCTTCTGGAGACATTGCGCGGCGGGCTTGTGTTAATGCTGATTTTAACTCACCCTGCTCATACCAATAGAGATCGTACCAAGTACCGTTGGACTCTTTAATTACCTTTGCAAGCTGTATATCTCTATCGTACTTAATGGCGTTAAAGGTGTCTAAAGCATTTCGCACAACAGGTTTTGCAAAGTTATTCAGAAAACCCGCTGATACATTGGTCAATTCATCTTCTGTTAGGGGGCCATTTATGTTTTCTAATACAGTTTGATTAAACCCAGATCTCGCCAACTCAGGATCACTGTCTTTTAGCTCATCGTACAAAAGCTTGGCATTCATCAGGTTTTCAATAGCTGTTGGCTCACCGTTTTTATGCTGCGTAAGTTTTATGGGCGCAGTTTCAGCTTGTTTTTTATCGAGGTATTCCGCGTACTTTTTGTAAGCTTCACTGACTTCGGGTAAATTTTCTGGATTATCTATTTCCTCATCTATAAATTTATAAATTCTTTCCTTAGTAAACGCAGCCGTTTCATCCATAGACCCAAAGACACTTAGCAACTTATTGGCAATGGCTTCATCAATTACAGGCTGATTAAGAGTACTATACTTACCACCAATATACAGAAGTACAGATCTTACTTTTGGGTCTTGCTTAATCCCTAGCGTATCTAAAAGAGTGTCATAAAATTGGGCCTTGCCATCCGCACTTAAATCATCAACTATGGGTTTAGTTTCGTATTTATATGTATGAGGATCAAACCGTTGGGCTGGAGATTTGCCCGTTTTATATAGGCCTTCTGTGAACTGAGTTTTAAAGCTAAAGTCTTCAAGTTGCTTTAGTTGCTTATGTAGCTGACTATCATACTTATCCGTAATCTTTTTCATCTTAGCTTTTGCTTCAGTTGGGTTATTTCCCCTTCCTGTTTCGCTCTTAAAATAATCGTCTAAGAAATGCTGTGTTTCATGTAGCATTGTAGACCAAATAAGATCTCCAGCAGCTTGCCTAGTAGATATCCTACCCTCATCATGTAGGCGCAGGATTTCTTTATCTCTCTCATTGCGATCGGCATTTTCTTTGGCTAAATTCTTCCAGCCCTTGCCTGTAATACCTGCGTTTTTAAAGGCGCTTATTGAAGATTTACCCTTACTCTTTAACCAGTTTGGACTCTGGTAACCGTAGTAAACACCCAGCGTATTTTTGTCTCCCGCTGTAGAGGCTGCTCTTGCTCCCGCCTCGGCTGTAGGAAAAGTAGAAAACATTCCCATACTCTGCCCAGAAGGATTTATTGCGTCTTCATCCCGTAATAACTGAAAAAGCTCTTCATGGTTTAAGACTTCATCTAGAGTAGCAGATCCTGCACCGCCTGTTATTAGCTTTTTACTAACTTGGTTTGGAACCGTGACTGTCTTAGTTTTCGTGACAGTCTCTGTAGTTCCTTTATCGTTTAGTTGTTTATTAAGCTCTGCCTGTATTTCATTAGCTTGCCGCAAACCCTCTTCAGCAGTTATATCACCGTTATCAATCTGCTTCCGTATAGCGAGCATTTCAAGCATCGCCCGTTGCTTAAAGTACTGAGCATCTGAAGGATTTATGCCGCCACTGCGTATTAACTCATCAAACGTAATAGTCTTGGTAACTGGGCCTTTTGTGGCGCTGTTTTTGCCCTGAGTTAAGAAGATCTCTGACTGACTATCATCAATTTCAGCAAGCCACTCGCTACTAGTGCGTTTATCTGAGCTTGCAATTTGCCATAGACCTGTCTGTTTCCAGATTTCGTCTCTATCAGCTCCTTGATTTTGAAGCTCCTCAGCCTTCTTAATTCTATTCCTACCATCAGCTGTAACTCTTGCGGGATAAAACATCCCAGCTATAGCGCCATCACCGTCCTCTATCTTAATAAGGTTTGCGGCTTTAAGTCCCTTTGCAGCTAGAGGCATTCCTGCAACCGCGCTAATCAATTCCGCTCCGGTACCCTCTCCTCGGAACATTCTTTCAAGCTCTTGGTTTATGCCAGAGACCATTGCAGCAGTAGTTTCTAATGGCTCTGTTCTAAACGCATTTACAACGTCCTTAGTGCCTTCATACGCTTCTTGCAGTTTTTCTACCGGAGCATCTAGAAACTCTGGTATAATACCCTTCTTATTGGGGTCATAATCAGGATCCATTTCTAGATATATTGGATTACCCCACATATCTACGATCATGGGGTTACCTAATTCATCTTTCCACGTAGGGTGTAGTTTAGCTCCCATTGCCCTTGTAGGTAAATTGCCACGCATAGACTTAAGTGTGGCGTCTAATTCAGCCTGTGTCTGGGGATATAGGGTGGGAGCAATCTCAGGCTGAGTAGCCTCTAAATCATCTTCGTCACTCGTACCAAATATGAAATCAAGTACACCCATTATTCCGCCCCTTTAACAACCTCATCTCTAAGAGTACGGAACCTCTTAAGCTCGGCTATCTGACCTTGAAGCATTCGTATTTTATGCTCGTCCATGCAGGTTTCTAATTGGATCCTTGAGATCTCTATTCTCTTATCCACATATGATTGGAGCATCTCGTAGGAGTCTTTTTGATTAACTAGGAGAAGAATACTCCTGTAAAATTGCCTATCCATTACTGTACAGGCGCTCCTTGCTGTTGAGGCGGTGGCACATTACCACCATTTGCACCACCTCCGGCTCCGGTAAATCCAGCAGCATCGGGTTCTGGAGCAGCTCCGGGGGCTATGTTTCCGCCACCAGTCTGTGTTGGATCGTTAGGACTTGGAGGACCGCCTTGTGGTTGCTGTGCGTCTGGGGGAGGTGGCGGCATTTGACTTTGAATATCTGCCATCATTTTTGCTTGAATAATGGCTTCCCTTGGATCGTTTATGATACCGTCTTCATCCAGATCCATGCTTGCGGCAAGCTCGCGCAAAACATAATCGTACTTTATAAACGGTGCCATTGCAGGGTTTTGTGTCATCTGCATAAACTGCAATAGTCTCTGCGACCGTACCTCGTTTCTCATCAGGCTTTCTGTACCTTTAGAGATAACTTCAAGGTCGCCTATAAACTGTGGATCAAAATTGAATTGCATATTAAACGCAAACAGAGAGCGGCCTAGAGGGGCTAGGAGATAGTCATCGATGTTCTTTACCACAGTCTTAATAGCTTGCTGAGCAGCGCCCATAAGCATCGACATTCCGCTAGCAGTTCTACCAACTCCCATAATCCCTGTCGTACCATGAGAATAACTTGGAATGCCTGTAGCCTCATCAGCTAATTGACGAGACTTGTCGAACATCATCATAAGCTCTTGAGATACATTCGGGAATTTAGTTCCGAAGATAGCTTGCCCCGGTGCTCCGGCTTGTCTACGGAATACTTTTCCGGGGTATATGCTCATGTCTTGCCCCGGAACAAGGTTGGTTTCATCTACCTCTATAAGTAGATTTCCACTCAATGCAGCGTTGTCTACGCTCATCCGATAGAAGCCGTTCATAAGCAGCTGAGTGTCCGACATATTTTCGGCTACACCGATACCAAAAAAGCTATACGGGTTGGACTCGTAAGGAACAGCTGCATAGGGGATGCGACTTGGAGTGAATGGGTTCAGAACAAGCCTAATAATCTGACCATTACATACCCAAACATTTACCTGTATTTGATCACGATCCTCAAGCTCTTTGGGAATATCCAAATCGGCGTCTTCTGCGACATCAGCGTCGATAATTCCCCAATATTCCAAAACTTCGTATCTATTAACATCATAGGAGTTGGCAGAGTCCTCTAAAGCGTCTTCCCAATATTCTCGTTGATATGAAGCCCCCATAGAAAGAGCTATTTCAATGCTCTCCTCCCTAAAGTGAGGTCTATTTTTCAGTTGCCGAAGCTGAGATTTGTTTAATCTATGTCTGTGAATGACATATTCAGCTTCTTCCATATTACGAGCGTCTGGATCAGGGTAAAAATCCCAAATAGAGCAATATTCTACTTTAGGAATTGTGTTAAATAGCGGATCATACTCTCCATCCTCATTCCAGCGAGGATATTCCTTATCAAATGCAAATGGACCCTTTAATATACCCGTTCCAAACAATGCCATTTCAAAAGATACAGACCGTAGATGCTTAGATGCAGAACACTCATCTAATTGATCGTGCATCTTCTTTTCCATCATTTGAGCGGCCTGTTTAGCTGGCTCAAAGGTGATAGATCCTATATTCCTACCTGCACCTAGCTCTAAACTATCTTCAATAGGCTGTAATTGATCTTTAAAGACACCAAGCTCTTTAGCAATGTCTGGACGCTTGATTGATCTTGGAACTTGATAATCAATTTGCGTCTTTTCCTTAACTTTTTCAGTAGTTATGGCATTTGGATCATAATGTACTTTTCCTGCCACATTGTTAGGAAACTTACGCGCCTGTACGCCGATAGGAAACTTAGACCCTGCAAATAATACATCGATAATCTGGCTGTACGCCGCTAACACCTTCGTCTTTGTAATTTTGATAAAGGCGCGAGACTTTTCAGTGTCAGTAAATTGAACATCTGAACTATATAGACCTCGATAGTTACGGTATCCCTCAAGCCATCGTGTCTCGTCCGATAATCTGGCATCTTTTGATTTACGGAATGCAGAATCAACGAACCCAACTACTCCGCTGTACTCGCTTTGCTCCTGTTCAACATCCCCGTCTTCATCAAGAGA
>Ga0208785_1000217_pt1 | contig 25635 bp, 23 predicted proteins | sample DEB08_DNA_2_FD_185499 | JGI IMG/M metagenome (GOLD analysis project Ga0208785, IMG submission 185499) | Aqueous microbial communities from the Delaware River and Bay under freshwater to marine salinity gradient to study organic matter... | ecosystem: Environmental > Aquatic > Marine > Coastal ...
CCTGGTAAAAAACTTTCTATGCAGAGACATAAAAATCGTGCAGAGCTTTGGTTCTGTGTTGAAGGAGTTGCCGACGTTTACTCGCTCGACGTAAGGGGAAACATCATCGAAACTTTTAACTTGACACCGGGTGAGACTGTGACTATCCTGCCGGAAGAGTGGCACAGGCTTACTAATAATACATCTCATAAAGTGGTAATCATAGAAATTCAATATGGTAAAGAATGTGAGGAGAATGACATTGAGCGATATGTTTAATGATAGTGAAGCAAAGGAAATAGAAAATTATTGTAACGCTGTGTTTAATGGATTGAGAAAGACGAACGCTAAAGAACGAGTACAAAGTCCACATATGGATGGAAGACAAGTTAATCTTCAAGGACTAGCAGCGGAGATTTGGTTTAAGAAGAAACATAAAATTCCATATGATTTATCCATCATTGATGATAAACCAAGGTCATATCTAAATGACATTGATGTTAAAGTAAACGGAAAGATATTTGAATTGAAACAAACAGCTTACGAGAATGGCTGTTTATTTTTAAGACATGTAGATTGGTATGGTAAACCAATGAAGTTTATCGCTGATGTATATGTTCTTATTATCGGTAGCTTTCCAAACTATAAGAATGATTTATTTATAACTCGTGAAGAGTTTGTATCATTAAATCAAAAACCTAGAATGCACAAACGTATTGGAAAATACGGGTTCTTTGTAGAACAATCCGACATGCATGAAACAATTGAAGAGGCTATGCAATACAATGTCATCAGAAATAGTCAAGTCTCACCAACCATGTCCTGACTGTGGAAGCAGTGACGCCTTAGCGTACTACCCTGAAAATACTTACTGCTTTTCCTGTAAAGCACATAGACATCTAAAATCTACAGGAGAAGTAGATCATTCAATTCCAGTAACCTACATTGAAAAAGGAACCTTTAAACCTATGGCTACTGTTCAACAACAATTTAACTCTGATCGTTTAAATTTTTCTCCAATCATTGATCGTAAGATTGATGTAGATACTTGTAGAAAGTATGGAGTAAAACAAGGAACAACCAATGGAAAAGCCTGTCATGTTTATCCTTACTACGACAAGGACACAAAGGAACACATTGTAAACAAGATTAGAATTGTAGATACAAAAGAGTTCTTCTCAGAAGGAGAGAAGCATAAAAAGACAGGGCTGTTTGGTCAGCATCTTTTCTCGGAAGGTGGTAAGTTTATTACAATTACAGAAGGCGAACTTGATTGCCTTGCTGCTTATCAAATGATGGGTAGTAAATGGCCTGTCATCTCTATACGAAATGGAGCAGCATCTGCTCTTAATGAAATTAAGCACAATCTAGATTATCTAGGATCATTCCAACATGTCGTACTTTGTTTCGATAATGATGAGCCTGGAATAAAGGCAACAAGAGAAATAGCTAATCTTCTTGAGCCTGGGCGTTGTAAGATCATGCATCTATCAAAGAAGGATGCCTGTGAATATCTGATGCATGGACAGACACAAAAGTTTGTACAGGACTTTTGGAATGCTAGAACCTATACACCAGAAGGTATTCTATGTGGACCTGATATTGAAAAGATTCTATTCTCTGAGGAGAAGATTGAAAGCTATCCGTATCCTTGGGACAGTTTGAATAGTATGACCTACGGTATGCGTAGAGGTGAGCTTGTTCTTGTTACAGCCGGTAGCGGTATTGGTAAGTCAAGTGTTATGCGTGAACTTGCACATTATCTAATGAAGACTGCTAATGAAAAAGTAGGCTGCTTGTTTCTTGAAGAGTCTGTACGTAAGACTAGTGATGGTATTCTATCTATTGAAGCTGATAAGAAGTTTCATATACCAGCATCTGAGCAAAATGTTTGGACACAGGAAGAGCGTAAACAAGCATATGAAGATATGAACAGACTAGAGAATGCTGTGTTCTGGAACCACTTTGGTTCGACAAGTTTAGATAATCTACTTAGCCGTATTAGATATATGGCAAAGGGACTAGACTGTAAGTACATTATTCTAGATCATATTTCAATTGTTGTATATGATTTAGGTGATGAACGTAAAGCAATTGATACGGCTATGTTGAAGCTCCGTACACTTGTACAGGAGTTGAATATCCATCTCATGGTTGTCTGTCATCTTAGCAGACCTAGCGGTACAGGGCATGAAGAAGGCGCATCTGTAAGCCTCAAGGAGCTACGAGGAAGCCATAGTCTAGCACAGTTGCCTGACATGATCTTCGCACTTGAACGTAACAACCAAGCGGTAAGTGAACAGGAACGTAGCCGTACTCTAATTCGTATTTTGAAGAACCGTTTCTCCGGTGAAACAGGACCAGTAACTATGCTTCTATGGAACAAGAACAATGGTCGTTTGACAGAGGTGCCAATTGATGATAGTAGTATTCTAGAGAATGTAGATGGTCTAGGAGAACTTCACGATGATAGAGAATTTGATTAATGATAGAAGGGTTGTTGTATTTGATATTGAAACTGATGGGCTTCTAGATACCGTATCAACAATTTTTTGCATCGTTTGCAAAGAGTACCCATCAAAAACAACGACCGTGTTTCGTGGTGACGAGTGTTATAAGGAGTTTCTTGAATACGTAAATACCGATACAGTTCTGGTTGGTCATAACATTCTAAGCTATGATCTACCAGTTCTTTCAAAGCTTCTTAAATACAAACACCCAATCTCTAAAACTCTAGATACTCTGTTATTATCTCAACTACGTTTTCCATTGATTGAGACAGGACACTCTCTAGCATCTTGGGGAACACGACTAAATTTTCCAAAGATGGATCAACCATTATTTACGCATCTATCTGAAGAAATGGTTGAGTATTGTATTCGGGATGTTGATCTTACGTACAAAGTTTTTGATCTTCTCATAACAGACAAGATGAAGAAGTATTCAGATGATTGTGTTCTACGTGAACATAGGTTTCGTTATCTGATGGATCAACAAGAGCGTACTGGTTTCTACTTTGATCTACCTTATGCTACTGAGTTTCTAGCAATTCTAACAGACAAGTATCTTGAGATTGAACGTAATCTACAGAAAATCTTTCCTCCAACGATTATTGAAATGAATAGTTATTGGTGGGAAGATGATAACGGTAATCTTTGGAAAACCAAAAAGGAAGCACTAGATAATGGCGTTAAAAACGTTGTTCCTGGTAAGTTGAAGACCAAGGAAATACCGTTTAATCCTGGATCAAGACAACAGATAGCAGAACGTTTGATAGAAAAAGGATGGAAGCCAAAGGAAAAAACAGAGAAAGGAAATATCATTGTAAATGAAACTGTTCTTGAATCTGTTGATATACCAGAGGCTCAAGCAATTAAAGAATACCTTTTGCTTCAAAAACGTGTAGCTCAAGTCAAGTCTTGGATTAAGTTCTGTGATCCTGTTACATCAAGAGTACATGGTAGAGTTATGACACTTGGTACTGTATCAACTAGATGCAGTCACAATGATCCTAACGTTGCTCAAACTCCTGCTTCATACTCTCCTTATGGAAAGGAATGTAGAACTTGCTGGACTGTGGAAAACAAAAAAGATTACAGATTACTTGGTTGTGATGCTTCTCAACTTGAACTTCGTATTCTAGCTCACTACATGAAGGATGAAGATTACATAAAAGAAATTCTACACGGTGATATTCATACAGCTAATCAAAGAATGGCTGGATTGGAAACCCGTGACCAAGCAAAAACATTTATCTATGCTCTGATCTATGGTGCTGGTCCAGCTAAGATTGCTAGTATCATTGGACAATCTAAAGCCAAAGGAAAGCTGATCAGAGATAAGTTTCTCTCCAACGTACCGTCGCTCAACAAAGTGTTGACAAGCGTGAACGACTGTGCTACAAGGACGGGAAGGCTGCGAGGCTTGGATGGTAGGTATCTTCAAGTTCGTAGTTTACATGCCGCTCTGAATGTGTTAATTCAAGGTGGTGGAGCAATCGTTTGTAAAGAATGGTTGATCCAAATTATGAAGGAAGTGTATAGATTAAAAATAGACGCCAGACCTGTTGCAAACATTCATGATGAAATTCAGTTTGAGGTTCATAAGGATCAAGCTGACATTCTTGGAGAGGTAACAAAGACGGCAATGAAGAATGTGGAGTCTGTTTTAAATTTAAATTGTCCACTTGACAGTGATTTTAAAATAGGCTATACATGGGCAGAAACGCATTAAAACAAAGGAGATATTATAATTATGCGTACTAATGAAGACCGACTACTGACAGCTTTACGTAAGCGTATGCGAGTTACTCGTAAGACTGCTATTGAGAATGGCTGGTGCGAGAATCTCACCGCCACTATTTCAGACCTTCGTAGAAAAGGGTTTGACATTCATACAAAGACTAACTATACAGAAGATGGTAAGTCTTATACCCGATACAGTCTCGTATCGGAACCACTAGAAAATCTATCAAACGTAATCTAACAACTTTATCATTCATATAGGAGTAAATGAACTATGGCTGTTGTAAAAGGCAAATCACACTGGGCTAAACTTGATCGTGCAGTAAATGCATTTGATCCTTCTAAACCTCGCTGGTCTATTGATCTTCAACTAGACAAGGAAGGTATTAAGCAAATGAAGGAACTTGGTATTCCTGTAAAGAACAAGGACGATGATCGTGGAGACTTCGTTACTTTTCAAAAGGACCAGTTCTTATCCAATGGACAAGAGCTTCCAAAGCCTCGTGTTCTTGATGCTAAGAAGAACGATATTTCCGGTACACTAATTGGCAACGGTTCTATCGTTAAAGTATCCTTCTATCCAAAGGAATGGAAGTATGCTAATCGTACTGGAGTACGTGGCGTACTGAAGGATGTACAGGTCATTGAACTTGTAGAATATGCTCGTAAGGACGAGTTTGAAGAGGAAGATGGGTACGTTTCATCTACTCCTAGTGTAGCTCAGAAAGTAGATTCTGTCGAAGATACTTTAGAGTTTGACTAAGAGAATACGGAAGGGACATTATCGTAATGGGTAAACTTGATAATCTAGTTTCAGATATTGGAAGAATATTCAAAGAAGGTAAACAACCTTCTGAGAAGGATTTGAAACAGTTTACTGATGATGTCTCTTCCGTTATTCGTAAGTCGTTTGAAACGAGAGATGTAGCTCCAGAAGAGGCAATTAGATTTTCCAGTATAGGAAAACCTGACAGGATGTTGTGGTACATTAACAACAAGCCTGAGATTGCAGAGGAGCTACATCTTTCAACTCGTATTAAGTTTATGTATGGTGACTTGATTGAACAGCTTCTCGTTCTGTTGATCAAGACTGCTGGATACGAGGTAACTGATCAACAAAAAGAGATAAACATTGATGGAGCTAAAGGACATACCGATGGTCGAGTTAATGGTGTTGTTGTTGATTATAAATCTGCCTCTCCATATTCATTCAATAAATTTCTTAGTGGCGCTATTTTTACAGACGATCCATTTGGCTATGTTGCTCAGTTATCAGGATATGCAGATGGAGAAGATGAAGCGGCTTGGATCGTAGCTAATAAAGTAACAGGACATATTCATGTTCTAACTCTTGATAGTCTTGAAATGATAGACTTCAAAGAAAGACTATCTCATGTACGTTCTGTTATTAAAAACGATACTCCACCAGAGAGATGTTACGAAGACAAACCAGAAGGGAAGTCAGGAAACAGAGTGTTGGCTATTGGCTGTATGTACTGCGACTACAAAGATGACTGCTGGAAGGATGCAAACGAAGGTAAAGGATTACGAAAGTTTGTATATTCAAATGGTCCTAAGTTCTTTACAAAAGTAGAGAAAGAACCTAAAGTAGAAGAAGTGCCTTTATAAATGAATAACTACAGAAGTAAAGCAGAACAGTTTTTTGCAGAGTATCTTGAAACAAATTCTATTAAATTTGAATACGAAAATTTTAGTATTCCTTATGTTATTACTAAACATTATTATCCAGATTTTTTTATTGCTGATTATAATTTCTTTGTTGAATATAAGGGATACTTCAAACCCTCAGATAGAGGTAAACATTTACTATTTAAACAACAACATCCTAACATAGACATTAGATTTGTTTTTCAAAATGCGAGGAATAAGATAAACAAAAAATCCAAAACAACTTATGGCGATTGGTGTGATAGGCATGGATTTATGTGGGCAGAAGGAACCATACCTAAATCATGGCTACGAAAAAACAAAAAATTGAAACACTAATTAGCTATAAAAATGAATACGTTAGTAGCGATTCATTATTAGATCAATATTTTTCTTCCGTAACTAGCGTAAGCAATGTTATTCTTAATCCTGTAGATGATGACAAAGAAGAGTCATCTCCAGAAAGATTATTATTTCTCGCTGTTATCTATCAAGCAATCCTAGACGTAAGCCGTGAAGAATTACCGGATGAGTCTGATCTTATCAAACGCCAGCGACGGGAAGCCTTAAGCTGGTTCTTCGATGAAAAATATATTGACGATCTTGACGAGATTTGCTATCTAGCTGGTATCAATTCTAGATGGCTTGTCAGAATTGTTAAACAAATCGTAGACGGTGAATTAGAGTTTGACCGTAAGCGTATTAACGTTCTTATCAATTCAACAAACACATAAGGAATAAAGAAATGTATGGTGTTCAATTGTCTTTGTTTGACGATGAAGAACCTTGGAATGAAGGTTCTGACAATGTAAACTCTCCATCACATTATAACAAAGGATTAGTAGAATGTATTGACGCCATTCAATCTGCTACTGATGATGGATTTAAGTATTATCTACAAGGTAATATCATTAAGTATTTATGGCGTTACCGTCATAAGAATGGTGTAGAAGATTTAAGAAAAGCAAAATGGTACCTAAACAAGTTAATTGAAATCAAGGAGATGCCTCTATGTACGGACCAGAAGTAAAAGCATGTGATGATCTTCATGCTCAAAAATACAGACTACCTAATGAAAGTTTTGAAGAGGCTATGAACCGTGTTGCAGGAGCTTTAAGCGATGATGAAGAACATTTTAACGACCTTAAAGAAATTCTTAAAGACATGCGTTTCATGCCAGCGGGACGTATTCAATCGGCTATGGGAAGTCCCAAGAACGTTACAGCATACAATTGTTTTGTTTCTGGTACGATTCACGACTCAATGGAAAGCATTATGGAAAGGGCTTCCCAAGCCGCTGAGACTATGCGTAGAGGTGGTGGAATTGGTTATGACTTTAGCCACATTCGCCCTAGCGGTGATCGTATTGTATCCCTTGACTCTCATGCTTCTGGCCCTGTATCATTCATGTATATCTTTGATGCAATATGTAGGACGATTGTTTCGGCGGGACACAGGCGCGGAGCAATGATGGGTGTTCTACGTGTAGATCATCCAGATATTGAAAGCTTTATTCGCGCTAAACAAAATGACAACTCACTAACAAACTTCAACATCTCTGTAGGCGTAACAGACGAGTTTATGGATTGTGTTATTAAACAAAAGCCATTTGAGCTAAAGTTCAATGGTAAGGTTTATAAACATATCAACGCCAACGCTCTTTGGAATGAGATTATGCGAGCCAACTGGGATTGGGCAGAACCTGGAGTTCTGTTTATTGATCGTATCAACGATGATAATCCCTTGAGCTACATTGAAACTATTGAAGCAACTAATCCATGTGGTGAGCAGCCACTTCCACCATTTGGTGCATGCCTACTTGGTAGTTTTAATCTTGTTAAATATACATCTATCAACAGAGTTGGTAGTGATATAAAGTTTACATTTGACTTTAATAAACTACGTGAGGATGTTCCAATTGTTGTCCGTGCAATGGATAACGTTATTGATCGTACTCAATATCCTCTGAATGAACAGGAGAAGGAAGCTAAGAACAAGAGGCGTATGGGTCTAGGTGTTACAGGTGTAGGAAATGTTATTGCTCTTATGGAACTACGATATGGTGAGAAGGAATCTCTTAGCTTTATTCGTAAGGTTCTAAAGACAATCTGTTATGCTGCATATGAAGCTAGTTCTGATCTTGCAAAGGAGAAAGGATCGTTTCCATTCTTTGATAAGGAAAAGTACACAGCCTCTGGCTTTGTCTCTCGTCTTCCAGAAGACTTGATTGAAAAGATCAAGAAGCAAGGTATGCGTAACAGCCATCTTATGTCTATTGCTCCTACCGGCACTATCAGCTTCTGTGCAGATAACATTTCAAGTGGACTGGAGCCTGTCTTTGCACATGAGCTTGATCGTACAGTCCTTACAGAAACAGGACATACCATCGTTAAACTAAAGGATTATGTGTGGAATAAGTATGGTGTTCGTTCACAAACTACGGACAATCTTAGTGTAGACAATCATCTTGATATGCAGATAGCAGCACAACCCTTCATTGACAGTGCTATTTCAAAGACTATCAACGTAGGTGATGCTGTAACGTTTGAAGAATTTAAGAATATCTATACCAATGCCTGGAAAGGAAAGCTCAAGGGTGTAACAACCTTTAGGCTTGCTGGTAAACGGTATGGCATTCTTAATAAGATTGACGCCCCTATCAAAGATGAACAAGAAGGGGCAGCTTGTTTCTACGATCCAGAAACAGGTAAAAAGGAATGTGATTTATAAGTAAAAAAGATTTAAAGGTTTTAAAGATAGGCTGTACGATAATTTTTATTGTATGGTCTATCTTTTTAACGAGCATTCTTAACCATAGATGCACCAAAATACAGTCCTACGATAGCGGAAAGAAGGTGAGTATCAAGTGGTGTAATCACTAAGCCCGTTAAAGCTTGCCATTTAATTGCTTCCTTTCCTTCTGTAAAGAAAAGAAAACCTGGGTTCCATTCTGTATAACCAATGTTAACAGGAATATTAGGCCAAAATACTGCTACAATCTTAGGCCAAACAATAATTGCAAACACAGCAGAGATGGCAATGATGCGGCGAGTAACCTGAAAGCCTTTGCTTTCGTGTTTACGTGCATCATTGATAGCCTTGCGTTGAGCGGATAGTCCAGTAATTGCTCTATCAAATGCTTGCTGTTTTGCTTCTTGACTTCTGCTCCACATTGTCATAAGACCAGACATAAGCCCAGAGCCTAGCATTGTTATAAGTTCAAAAGGTATGCCCATACTAATCGGTTTCCTCTGTTGCGTAAATATCCAAGAGATTCCGTCTATAAAGGGAAAGAACGGTATAAAGCCTACTGACTGAGATGCTTCCCATGATGTAATTGTCTGTTCTCCCTTCTTCGTTAAATAGTACTACCATAGCTCCTGTTATTTTCTTGTCGTTTCTGACACTCTCTAGAACATCGTCTAGGTTCTTTAACACAAAGCCATGTATATCGTCTATTTCCTTTTCGGATAACTCTTGATCATCTTGTACTGTTAGTAAGCTTTTTTTAAAAGGGATTACATTATCTATTTTATCATCCATATTTTTTATTCACCATACAGAGATTTAAAATCTGGTTTTATTGTATAGTTAGACCCTCTAAACAACGAAGGGGCTACACCTTCTCCATAAACAAATATATCCATATCAACCTCATTCTCTCTGTTTAGCAAAGCCTCAAAGTCTTGAGACAAGGCTAATAGCTCACCAGTTGTATAGAATATATCTTCTTCCTTTGTCTTTGGATTTAGAATACCAATTTTAATCCATTTCTTCTTTCCATACATATCGACTTCATCAAGGTCTTCTGGAACACCTTCATGGCAGCAGTCCATACCAAAGATATGAAACTCTCTGAAGCCTAGTGTATGTCCGATACCAATTGTACGCATTGCAGAGCAAGTACCGCCAGTAATAAGTTCCTGATCCTGTAACTCTTGCATGTCAATAAGAGCGTTTGTGTAAGCATGCCAGCCAATAATGTTAGCCCCTTTCTCAACAAGATACTTTGTAACATCAATGTTAGTCATGCTTGCGACAAAGTACTTTACCTTTGGATGAGGATCAGCTAACAATTCTCTACGAACAATACCGTGCGTAGATGTTCCGTCAAATGGACGAGGGTCAAGAATAACGCAACCCCAAGGAATGATACCATTCTCAATCAATGTATTATGAGAATGCTTAACACAGAAAACCTTTGCTCCGTTCTTCTGAAGTTCCTTAATCTTATCTAGATTTTTTACAAGAGAAGGACCAGCGGAAGCTAAGACAAGTTTACCATGATGCCAGTGACAACGCTGTACCATATTATCATTGAACAACTTCATGTTTTCACGAACGTTGTTTTGAATGTTATCAGGGGGTACACAATCTCTTGGATTAACTTGAACAGGAACCTTGTGTGTATCTGGTGGATTTGGAAGGCTAAGATCATTCAGAACAACAGCAAGGTTTACATGTCCACCACCGGCTACTCTATCGCCCGTAGAGATAATGAACCTACGTTGTTCACCCGTACGATCAGTACCACCTAGTTCCTTATAAATATCGTTGACGCCTAAAAACTCTGTAGGCATTTTTCCTTGTTCATCTTCTGTATAATAATCATCCAGAACGATGACAGGAATGTCCTTACAAAGCTCATAGTCACTACGTACAGTTTCAGTAGAATGTCCACCATCAATGAAAACAAAGTCAGGCTTTACATTATACATATTACAAAGGCTAGGATCGTTTAGAATACTTAACTTACTTTTTGAGTCGCCCTTCATTAGATAAAATGTTAAAGTCTTATTTATCTTTGCGTACTCTTTAGCAAGATCAGTTAGCTTTAGTTCAACAGACTTCTTTGTATAATGCTTCTTTACATTAAACTCTTCCTTATCTGTTTCATCCGTAGCGTCTTCAAATAGATCAATACCAGTGTAGTGAACAGTGTCGTTAGCCTCAAAGGCAGATTGGATCATTGCACAAGCTGTATCGCCATTCCATGTGCCAATCTCTAGAATGTTCTTACGCTTATAGTGTTTGACCATAGCACATAGATCAACATACCTACGTGCCTTAAAGTTTGGATTATTTCCAGAGCCGTATTTCTTGTTACCCTTTAGATGAACAATATGATTACCTAGAGGAGATAAATCAAAAGCATCTAGTCCTTCACAGTTCGGTGTAAGATCATGTGTAACCATGCCATGAGCTTCATGTAGAATGCGAAGACGATCAAACACATAGTTATCAGCAAAGCATTGTAGCTTTAGAACCTCGTCTGAATTATAGTAGTTAACATAATCAGTCATGAAGACTTCTACTATGCCAGGATTGATATTATAGCCAATAAGAGAAGAACATGTGGCATAGGCATTCTTACGGCCTAGATAGACTATATCAGCCTCATCGTTAAATGTCTGGCTTAACAACTCTTCTGTGATAGGCTCATACGTTACACTGTCCGCATCCAACCAAATCAACCACTGTGCATTTCCACCATCACGGTCTAGAAGATAATTCATAGCCATGTGTTGAGCGTATACCTTGTGGCTAAACTTCACGGCATCTTGATAGAAGTTATACGTATTCTTTCCAGCCTTACCATCAAACTGTTTGTTACGTTCCTTAAATTCAATTAGCCGGTCATTGTCTAGTAGATCAAAGTAATGAATGTTATCGGCTTTAGGCGCGTTGTCTGGTAGAGGATAACCATCACAATAACAAAGAAGTTGAATATCCTTCGGCCAATATTCAATGAAGCTATTTAGAAAACGTTCACCGTATACATCCCAACTTTTAACTGGAAAGGATGTAACAATCGTATATTTATTTGACATTTATTGATTAATCCATTAAATGGTTAATGATAAAATTCTTTGGAATTGATTGTAGATAGTCAATCCAAACCTCTCCAAAGTCACAGTTCTTGTACTCCTCAAACCAAGGTCCACCCTTTGTAAAGTGAATAGCCTTTGGCTTCTTTCCGTTGTTGGTTACACCAGGAACAAAGTTCCACTCTTCTGGTAAAGGACCAATGGCTCCATCTTTAGTCCATTTAAACTTATGAAGATAAGAACCGTTAGAATTATTTACTGTGATATGATCTAGTTTCTGTACATCAGGATGGCTCAGATTGAACATCATCAATGATGACCAAAGCTTCTTTGTGTAACGAGTTTGTAAAACGTTATCCATTTTGTATCGTTCTTTTTCATCTGGAATCCAGTTAAACTTTACACACATTACAGAATAACGATCATCAGCTAATTCAAATAGCTTTTTGATGTTTTCAAGAAACACAACATCACCATCAACAAAGATAGCCCAGCCATCCTTTCCTTGTTGCCTACAGATTTCAGGTACTAGAAATCTACTAAAGGAAAACTCAGTAGAGAAAGGCTTACTGTCGATAGTATCGAAGTACTGTCCAGTCTCTGAAATAAAAGCTTTACGATAGTAGAGTTTTTGTTGTTGAAGGTTTTTCTTATTGATAAAGTCTACCGATACATTATCGTCACCTACTTTTAGATTTGAGATAATGCTGTATTTGCAGACAATAGAAGCCAGGGCTTCACGAGGGTCATAACCCACGAAGACATGCTTGTTTGACATTTTGATTATGTATATTAAATTTAAGTTGTTAAAGACAGTAACGTAATATTATAAGGTACAAGGATTATATACAAATATTAATTTTAATCTCTTGTAAGAAGTCCTAGCCTACGTAGAGTAGCCTCCTCTGCCATTGGCCGTGCATTCTTTCTTAGGCTACGCATGGCTACACCCCTATCTGTTTGACCCAGAAGTTCTGTAGCAATTCTATTTCTTAGGGCTTCACTTTGAATATTAATAATTAAGTCTGGGCGTTTTTCGCTTGCAGCCTCTCTATTAAGATCAGCTATTTCTTTATAAATATCCCGAACAATATCAGTTTGTTTTTTATAGTTTGACACATCACCCTTAGTATATTCCAGGTTAGCTAGATTGATATGTTTTGCAAGTTGTGAGTAATAGTAATCTTGAATACCCTTTGTTTCACCTTGTAAGAATTTATAATATTGCCGTTGTTGCCTAGCTTCTGCAACAGACTTAGGAGTAAAGCCAAAAGCTTTAGCAAGGTTTTCAAGTGTTCCAATTTCTTTAGAAGGCATTAATACTCTGCCTTGAGTTGTACGTACTGGTTTATCAAGGAATTGAGTAGCGGCTGCATCATAGGCATTTCTAACACCAATGGGTAGGAAAGCAGTTGCAAATTCAACAGCATTAAATTCTTTTTGTTTTAACGCCTCACGTGCCTTACGAGCAGAATCAATAACAACGCTTCCAGTTGGTCCATATGCAACGGATAGATCACCAGCCATAAGATCAAATGGAATAACTTCACCAACACCTACACGGCGTCTAAGGTCAATGCCGGTAAGTTGTCCAAATACACCGCTCATTAAGATGTCGTTAGCTACGCCTGTAATTCCAAAGTTAGCTAAGGTTTGTCTCATTCCGGTTTCAAGATCAAACTCATAGTCACTTACTTCTTTAGACAGCATTTGGAGAAGTTGTTTCATATTCTCCATCCAAGGAAGTCCCATAGCTCCAGCAAAGAAAAGCATACTTAAAACCATAGAACCTAGTAATGCGCTTCCTAGTTTCTTGTCTACCTTTGCAATTGATAGTGCTTGAGCATACATACCAACATAGTTAATAACATAAGGCATAAACTGTGTAGCAACATTCAAAAATCCTTTATGGAATAGCTCTGGCCTGTTTTCCTTACTAATTAGAAACTGTGTCTTCATAACCATCATTTCAGCGGCTTGAGTTGGAGTTGTCTTACGAGTAGAATACACAGTGTATTTTGAATAATCGTCAAGCTTCTTGAGATTACTTGGAGATTTCTTTGCTAATCTGTATGTCGTTAAGGCAGTTGTGATACGGTTAATTTGCTCTATCGCACCAAACATGAAAGAACTAGCTTCTAAAATTTTTGCACCAGCTTGAGCAGCGTTAGGTGGTAAGCTATTGTTCAACTCTCCCAATGTTCTTGTTAGATTGGCTCCAGAGTCGATACTTGTTACAGCTTGAATAATGCCACGAGAGTGAAGATCACGTAGCATGTTCCATTCATCTTGATTAATTTTACCTTTTACTTGTTTAGGAACTGTTGGGCTTTCAAAATTAAAACCATAAGTATCTAAACGATTCTTAGAAAGCTTAAATAAAAGTCTAGCATCGTTCATTGCTTTGAGTAGTTCTCTTGTTGAGCCTTTTCCAACAACAACTTTTAGAACTGGAAGAGTAGCAACAAATAGCTGTGTTAAGTTAACAATAGCAGAACTAAAGTTCATGCCAATTGTATAATGGAATGTTAGTCCTTTTAAAACAGAACCAGCATCAGCAGGATCATTGATATTTTCAACTAGCTTTTCAGCAGTTGTAACTAGTTTATTATTTTTTCCTACTTTTTCTGCAAGGTTATTTAAAGCTGTTCTCATAGGACGATAGTATTCAAGGTTTGAGGCAGTATCTGAACCTGTACGAATATAATTACTTAAAGAATATGCAAGATAATTATCAGCAGTAGCAGGAGTATAATAACCATTAACGACATTTTTAGCTTCTCTAGTTTCAAGAAACTTATTAAAGCCGTCTGTAGTAATCGCTGTTTCTAACTGTCCAATAAATTTTTTTACTTCATCACTATTCTTGTTATATCCAAAAGCATCTGCCAGTCTTTGAAGTATACCAATATCCTTAACATCTAATTTTTTTAGAATATCATCCTTAGTTTCTACTCTGTTGCCTATTTCAGATATTGTATATCTTTTTGAATCAGCATAAATACCACTTTCTTTTAGTTGTTTTAATCTTTCATTTAGTCTCTTTCTTTGATCTGAAATAAACCGAGGAGTAAAATCGCTATCTAAAATTCTTGGAGTACTGGTTTCATAGTGAATAATCTTTTCAAGTTTATTATCATAGACAGTAAAGAAAAAATCTCCTTGACGTTGGCGAGGAATATAATATGGATTACGTGTTTTTGTTGTTTCGTAATCATTAATAAATTTAATAATATTAAGCTGAGATATTACATTATCTATTAAAAGATTTTCTCTACTTCCTTTTTTAAATGTATCTTTATTATCATCTTTAAATTTAGTTAAAATTTGAGTTGCTAATTGATTACTATTTAAATCTTTTGTATATGATTCTAAATCCATAATATTAACAGTGATTGGATTTTTATTTCCTCTTGGAATAATTTCAAAATTTAAAGTAGAAAGAGGAACTAATTTTGCAAGATCATTTAGATACATACGAACTGACTGTCTAATCTTATCATTAAGAACAGTCATTGTATCTCCCTGTGCCTCTTTAATATTTCCATATAGAGGAGCTTTTTGTAAGAAGAAGCGAATGAAGCCACGACCAACCGTTTCATACATACGGTCAAATCCTCGTCTTGCTTCATTATATTTATCAAAAAGCTTTTTAGGTAGGCGAATGGTTCCAGGCTGAACATTAAGATTATCTAAAATAGTTCTGTATTGATCTGCATCAATATCCGTAGATACTTTATTTGTTTCAGGATCAATCGTAGCAACTGGTTCTGGAGCAATAGTTAGAATTGCATCTCCACTTTCTTTATCTACAGTTAATTTAACTTGTTTAGAAGTACCTAGAGCATCAAGAATAACAGCAAACTTACTAAGTGTCTTCTGTTCTTCACCAGTTGTTTTAGTAAAGAAATCTCTTAACCCTTGAAAACCAAAGATATTCTTTTGTTCACGACTTGCTCGTCTTCCTAATAAAAGATCATAGAATTTTCTAAATGCTGGAACTTTTTCTGCAATTCTAGTTGGTAGAGTAAGGCTCCATGCATTTGACCATAGAGTTTTACCGCTTTTTGCTAAATCTAAACCTTCATAATATTCTTTTAATTGTGGTGCTGCTGCTGCTATTTCCTCTTCAGTTACTAATTCTGGAGAAAAGAATAGTTTATTAGCTAGGTCTTCAATGTCATTTAAGTATGTATCTCTGATCGTATTTTGATTTAAGTCTTGAGATACAGGTTGAGCAGGATCAAGAACCTCTGATACAGACTGCATAGTTTTGATTTCATCAACTAGCTGTTCTTCAGAATCAGGGTCTTCTAGTAATTTAATTTTTTCTTTATCAACAAAAGCTTGTAAATCAACATCAAGAATTACATCACCAGGAGCTTTAATCTTCTCTGGAAGAATAGAAACATTTGGATCATTAAGAGCAAACTTTGTATTGATGTTATCAATTCGCTGTTGTCTTTCTGGGCTTTGGCTATCCATTTCAAAGTAAGGAGTAGGAATTACAACATCGTTTTCTCTACTAGTTCTTTTCCAAATACCAGATTTAAAAATATTCTCCATACGTTTTAAACGATCTTGAATATTTTTCGACGCATTCTTTTGTTGTTCAGTTTGTTGAGTATTTGTAGCGTCATTGACAGCTTGTTGTTCTTCAATAAGTTTCTGTGTTTCTTTTAATTCAGTATACTCATTGGCAATATCTTGTGCAGATGCAAATGGTTTACCAGTACGATCATTCTGTAATCCAACTCGTTTAAGAACATTATCAAGAGAAGTCTTGATGCGATTAGGAAGAATAAAAGGTCTTTCTCTTTCTAGAATTTGTTTTTCTCTAGCATCTAAACGTTGAGCTAGATAATCTTGATATAATCCCTCACCAAGACGATATGTAAGTTTTCCAATTAGATTTGGAATTTGATCTTCTGAAATATTATTTTGTTCTGCAAATGTTCTAGCTTGTCCCTCTGTTGTTATGTAACTTGGAACAAAACCAGCTTGTTTTATATCAGTATATTTTATATCTTCTGGAGCAATCTGTCTTTGACGAGTGGCTTGCATATGCCATTCTGGAGATGGCTTATCCGTAGCTGCATAACGATACCTTTGTTGTTCTTCTTCTACAGCTTGAATTTCTCTTTGAAGTCTAGGAGCAGAACGCCCATCAGCAGTTTTTAATTGTCTTGTTAGCTCACCCTTTAATTGGCCTAAATCATAATATGTTTTTCTATCTTTCTCTTTATTTAGAGAAGCTTGATATTCAATATTAAATTCTTCTTCTGCTTTAGTAGTCCAATCTAAAAGATTTTTAGAACCTTTCTTTGGTTCGACATAGCCTTCTTTAACAAGATATTCCGTTAAAGCTTCCTTGCTTTTCTTGTTTTCAAAACCAAAGATATTATCAAAATTCTTTTTAACAATCCAGTTATCTTTTTTAATTTCACTTGGATTTACCCAATTAAGAATACGATCAAGATATGGTTTAGCTTTATCACCACCAGCAGATAAATCTCTAAGAACTGTATTAAGTTCATCATCTGCTGAAATACTATCAACGAATTTAAGTTGAGCCGTGGCAGAACCCATACCACGAACTTCTTCTGAAACAGGATTTTCTACAGTAGTTTCTCTGGCTTCAGTATCTTCCTGCCCCTTATTACGAGACATTAAACCAAGGCCAATTTCAAAAGTACCTCCTGGAATTTCTGCTACACCTTCAAGAAGAATTTCACCTAGTTTAACATCTTGACCAGATGCAATTTGTGCAGCAAATTCACCCGTACCTCCAAGAGTAGGCTGAATAACAAGAGCTTCCGTACCAACAGCAGCGGGTACTTTAAGTTTAGAATATGTTTTTCCTGCTTCTTCCGCTGCCTTCTTTGACCTTTGAACTGCACCTACTAATTTACCAGCAAAACCAACAGAAAGAGCATCAACGGCAGCAATTGGAATACCACGTTTAACAGCAAAGGCTTCAAACTCAGCCATTCTGTCTTCATCTTTAAGAAGGTCTGCTACTAACTTATCATCTTTTAAAGGAGATTGCTTTCCTGTTTGTTCTACAAGATATTCATTCATAGCCTCAAGAGTAGAAGCACCTACTTCTGTTGCTAAACTACCAAGACCAGCTACAGAGGCTAAGGCAACAGGACCAGCACCACTAAGTGCAGCTAAAGCTGTTGCGCCTAAAGCTGGAGCAAACGTAGCAAAGGATTCACCAACAACAGTTCCAATAGCTTTTAGGCCAGCGGTTGTTGTAGCTGCATCCCAAAACTCTCCAACGCTTTCAGCAGTACCAAGAGCGGTGATAGCTTCTTCTACTTCTTCACTGTAAGGAACCTGAGCTAAATAGTTTTGATAATCTTGAATATCTTTTGCAGCATTTTCTGGATTGTCAAAACCAAGGCGAACTTGAGCAACATTAGCCATTTCCCCAAGGCGATAGAAACCTCGTGCAGCCCAATCAGGAAGGGATGAGAATGGATGATCAGGATTTTCTTGAGCGGCTTTTAAGCCAGAATCTTCATAAGGTAAATAAATATCATTTACATAAAAGTCTCTTTTTTCTTGAGTCTCGTCATAAAAAGATGGAATATCAACGGCTATATCTCTAACAGTACCGTCATCATTTTGAACTGAATAAGTTCTTTCAACCATTATTTAGTTACTTTTTTTTTCAGTTGCACGACGTTGTGTTGTACTAGTAAATATGTTTCTACCATATTTAGCTTGCATAGCACGTTTTAATAATACATCTAGTTCATTTATTACCGTTTGGTACTTATCTACTAAGGCAGGATTTCCAGATGAGTCAGCTTGAGCTTTAATATAAGCTTCTTTTTGTTTTCTGAAAGACTCAATTAACTTATCTCTTTCTTCAGATTTAAGTTTTGAAAAATCAATACCAGGTTTTTTCTTCATATATTCAGCTTGTGCTAAAGCTTGGCTAGCTAATGCTTCTTTATATTGTTTATCAATTTTACGTTTTTCAGCTTCTGTTTCAGCTTCTCTCATTAGCTTTTTTGCACCAGCAAATTCTTTTAGACCAGCTAGAGCAGCAGTAGCTGTATCTTGCCCTGGTCTAGTAAATTGTGCGGCAGCTTGAAAATAAGGAAGTGCAGCTTCAAGATTAAAGAATGGTTTTTCTTTTTTATCGTCTTGATTAGGCTTACCACCTTTTTCTTCATCATAAGGAATATTTAAAGAATCACCCTCACCAGCTTGTTCCATAGCTTGTAACATTTCAGATGATAGAGGAAGATCAGCTATATCAGATATATTTAGATCATCCTCAAAACCTCCCTCAGTTGTTATAGGAAGATTTGCAATTCTTTTATATTCTTTTAATTTATCAAAATAATTCGGTTCAAAATTTAATAGAGACTCTCCAGGAAAATATTCTCCCGGAAGATTCATCAAATCCTCTGGTGAAGTAGAAGTTACATCAATTGGTTCTTGTGTCTGAGGAAGAGAAAGAATAGAAAAAGCTTGTCCAGGAAGAAGCATCATATCATCTGGACTTACTAGATCACCATTTTTATATTTCTCTACCATTCCACCATTGGCTAGTCCTACTAAACCACCCTCGGCACCAAATAAAGGCTTACCAAGACCAGAGGCAATACCAGCAGCAACTGAACCAGCACCAAGAAGTTGTTGACCAAGGCTAGGTGGTGCTTGATAAGTAGCAGCAGTTTTATAAGTAGATGGTTGCATTTGGAATCCACGATAGATACCGCTAAGGTCTTGAATTTGCTGTAATGGATAAGTTTGCTGTCTTGCAAATTCTTCATAAGCAATGTCAAGAGGCTGTTGTTGTAAACCACGTTGAGCTTCACCAGCAGCTTGTAAAGCACCTAGACTTGATAATCCAAGAGTTTGTTCTGATTGACCTAACTGAGTAAATTGAGTAGCTCCTGCCATTTTAGTAGCTTGATCTGCACGGAATTGTTTAAGTGCATCTTCATATGCTTTTTGAGAACCTGTAGCTTGAATATCACTTAATCCACGTTGAGTAGCTTCTTCACCAAGCATACGCTCTAAAACATCACGACTACCACCAAAAGCTCGTGCCTTTCCAGCAAGAGTAGCGCGTTGTTGTTCACGCCTTGCAGCTTCTTTTGCAAATTCACGTTTTTGAATATCTGTAACAGCTTGTTGATATGGAGACATATATTTTTCTTTAAGCTGTGCTGCACTAATATCACCAAGTCCAGCTACTCCTTGAGCAGCTAGTCCTTTAGCAATATCTAATTCTTGTTGAGCAGGGGCTTTGAAAGTACGTTCACCAGTTACAGGATCAACTTCAGTAAGAAAAGACTCAAGACCAGAAAAAGCTACACGTTGTTCTGGAGTTACTTCAGCGAGACGTTGACCAGTATAGGGTACATAAGGTTCTTGATAAGCTTTTTCTGCACGAGCAAAAAGACGTTCTACATATGGCTTTGCATATTCTGGAAGATCAGATACTTGTTTAACAACCTGTTCTGAAGCAGGAGGAGGAGGAGGTGAACCACCGCCACCACCAAAGTACTGAACAAGATTAGTACACTTGTTTACAGTACCTGATCCACCCATAGCACGAAGAACAGCGGCTTCATATTTATTAACATGAGCAAGTTCTGTGTCACCATTAATACCACAATCAGCAATATCATTATAAAGCTTATTAAATAGTTTAATCTTTTGTTTAATTGTTAGCTTATCAAGAACGATCTTTTTCATTTTTATTATTTCCTACAATTCTTTTTCGTAGCTGTATCCTGTTACTTTCATATTTATTTTAGAAAGAATTTTACTCCAACCTTTTCTTCCGTTAAAAATTACAGATTTTTTACAGTTATTATCTCTTCCATATTGTGCTAGAGTTTCACAATGTTCAAGATAACAATCCATCCAGGAATTTAAATCCTTACCAGCGCATGATTCAATTTGTAAAATATTATCATAAATTCTCGTTTGAAGAACCATGACAACATCATTAAAATCTTTTTTATTCCAAGCTATCCAAAGTGTATGGCTTTTATTTATCGCTAGTTTTTTAAATTCTTCCTCTAAAGAAGAAAACCCTTGTCTTTCAATTAATTTTTCTAATAAAGGTGCAATGTTATTCCAAACTTTTAAAATATGTTCCGAAGGAATAATGGAAAACTCTGTTTCCATTTTTTCATTAGACATTTAAACTCCATAATTTTAAGCCATCATGCCTCGTAGACCTTGAAGAGTTAGACTATTTTGAGGCTGTTGTGTCTTACCAGTTTTGTTTAATCTAATATTCTTCATGAAATTATACAACTTTTCTGCACCTTCTTTATTGCTTCCGCCACCTAATCTACTAACCTCACCACGAGAAACAACAAACTCACCATCTGAAAGAGCGGCTGCACGTTTTCCATCAATCGTTGTTTGACGTAGATCATCCAATCCACCAGTTGGTCCTTTAACACCACCGCCAAGTGCATAGGAAGCTGAACCACCACCAAAAAGTTTGTTTAGACGGAAAATACCAGCATCTGTATTACCATCACCAGCATGGGAAACAACATCAGCGGGTAATACAAAGCTACCACTCTCTAAACCTTCTCCTGGAATTTTACCACCACCAGCGGCAAATACTGGACCTTTGGTAGAACCAATACCAACATTAGGAGCGGTATAAGGTGTTCTGCCAAGGCTTTTTAGATAAGCTTCTTTTTGTTCTTCAGTCATTCCACCAGTAGGTGCAGACATATCACCACCAAAAGCTGCACTTGATCCACCCATCTCAGCGGGAGTTTGTATAAATTGTCCAGCTAGAGAAAGAGGAGCAGCGTAGTCTAAAGCTCCTTTAGCACTTCCTGTAATAATTGATTTTAAGCCACCTTCTCGGCCTAGAACATCTCCTAATCCAGAAACAGCTTGTTCAATTCCTGCTGATCCTGCTGATGCAGGTCCAAGAGCAGTAGTCGCTTCAACCGCTTCACCCGAAAATGGCACTGCTTCTGATAATGCTGCCCGTTCGGCTGCTAATGACATAGGCGATGATGCCGCTTCCGCTGCTCCAATACTACCTAGAGAAGCGCCACCATAGCCGCTTAAAGAACCTTTTACAAAATCAAGAAAACTTCTATCTCTACCAGCTAAAGCATATCCTGTAAGTCCACTAAGACCAATAGAAGCAGCTAATGGAAGACCAGCACCACCAGTTAGAAATCCTATAGCGGCTGGAGCTAGAGCTTTGACAATACCACCAAGACCGTACTCTTCTACTCCGGTATCTGGATTATAATTTTGACTATAATAATTATTGTTCATTTTTAATTATTCCCTTTTAATATTGATTAATATAAATCATTCCAGCTAGTACCGTCATAACCTTGGTGTTTGTTTGTTGATGTATTAAATCTAATATCACCAGCTTGTGCAGTAACGGATGCTGCCGTATCTCCTACTCTTATTCTTCCATCTACTTGAATACTTTTATTTTGATCAATTAAAACATTAAAGATATTAAGAGATTCTTTTTCTTCCAATGAACGAACAAGACTTGCCGCCCATCTAATAATTCCATTCCAACCTTCTTCAATTGTTTCTGGAACAATACGAGGAAAGTCTGGATAACGTTGAATATTTCTGTTACCAGTAGACATTTACTTAACGTTCCCCGTCTTGAACCATATCTAAACTAATAGCACCAAATCTCCAACCTGTGTTTGCTTTGGTTCCTCTTTCAATTTTAATAATAGCATCTCTTCCTCTTCCACGCATACTAATCTTTTCGGTATTTTGAGATACGTTAAATGGACCTTTATCAGTTTGTGTAGAGGATTGAGGATACCTTTTAAAACTTACTGTAATATTTGCATCACCACCAGTATTAAAGAAATCAAAGTCTGGAATGATACGATCAACAAATACTAGATTATTTCCAAATGTAGTTTTATCTAAGTCAAATGATCCGCTTTCAACAAAGGAATCAATAGCAGCACCATCACCAGTATACACATTATCTGGTTCATTATCATAAAGATATGAATCATTACCTGTAGTTAATATTGTATCATATAATTTCTTATCTTCCCATGTAGTCCATTTAGCTTCGCCATAGCTCCACCAGTTTTCAGAAGGATTATAAGTAACATATTTATTACATTCTGTGCTACCATTACCGGGATATAACCAAGTTACTTCTGTAAACTCTTTATTAAATCCGGCAAATACCTTATCAAAGTATGCAGTATTAATATCATCAAAAATATATTGACTGACTGTACAAGGAAGAGCTTTTAATGCACCATCATACATATAGAAATCTTTAAAAGACATCCAGAAGGCTCTGCCATCTGCTTCTACCGCTGCATGTAAACCAACAGCTCCACAGTTTGTTCCTAGTTGTTGGAATGAAAACACAAATGGAACACCTACATAAGTCATGCTATGAAGAGCGTTATCAGTCCAAACTAGAATTTGGTTACGTGAGTTGATTGCTCCAACAATCTTTGAACCATCACCAATTCTTTGTTCACCAGCAGTATTACCAACAGATGTAATCCAGTCGTTATAGTCTTCTTGATTAGACCAACGAATAAGCATTGGATCAAAAACAGAAGCAAGTGTCATTGTTCCAAAAGCAATAAGATGTCTATCCAATGGAGATACTCGTGCTAAAGTATTTTGTGTTGGACAACTTGTAATAATAGTAGACCTTTGTCCTGTTCCACCATTTTCATTCCAAATGTAAATAGAACCATTACGTGGACAAGCAATTAAATCTTCACCCCATTGTGACAAGGACCAGTTACGAGGAAGAACAGCAAATCCTGTACCTACAGAAGCTGGTACACCGTAGCCTTGTCCGTTTGCTCTTGGTTCATTCCAAAGATACGTACCATAACCAAGGTCTTCTACTTGTGTTTGGCTACCAGCATTTAAAAGAAATTTAAAGTTAGTAGCAGAAGTTCTATTAGAATCAGAGACAGCAGTTGTATTTGTTATAATTTTAAAATAACGATTAATAGAAAGATTAGCAGGAATAGAAGTTCTAAATTGTCCGTCTAAAGAAATACCACCAAGACTATCTCCACCGGAGCTAACAATAACAAAAGTATTTTGTGTAAGACCAATTTGAGAAATATCAGGAGTTTGACTTACCCAATCTACTACAATCTTTGTACTTCCTGTACTTGTATACATAATAGGAGAAGTAGCGGAAGTTGTTACAGAAGTATTTACAGGAGTAATGTCAAAGATTGATCCACCATTATAAAGATATAACAGTTGATCAGTTCCAAAGGCAGCATATAGATTACCAGAAAGAGAAGCCCAGGACGTAATTGTTCTGGCAATTCCATTATACTGAGTATTTAATTTTTTCTGCCAACCGCGAATGTTTTCTGGTTTACCGTTACGAAACCTAATCCGGTTTCCATCATACCAATATCCACCTGTTGTATATTGTGTATTTTCTCGGTTAATACCAGCTTTGAAATCTATAGGTACTCGTTTAGTATCTGTAGACATTCCATTCCTTTATTATTCTTATGTTCTTTTTTCTTTATTTTTAAATGGAACCTTATAAGCTTGATAAGCATACAGTCCTGAGTAAACAAACGTATCTTCAATTTTACCTTTTACAACTTGTACTTTTTTCTTTTCGTAATCTACATAATCCATAACTATTGATACAATTTCAATTTGAATAGGATAGGGAGAAAAAATACATTGTCCAAATTGTACTAGCATTTTAGCTACTAAATTAGATTGTTGATAACCAGCTACATCTGCTTCTGCTATCGCTAACATTGATTTTTCATCTTTACAGAAAAAATTAATGTATGGAATTTGTCCTACTTCAAAACTTTCTTCAGCTCTTACTTTAAGTGTAAAAACACTAATTAATGAAAAAAATAAAAATCCAATGAATAACTTTTTAAACTTATTCATTATTCTTTAGGCCAGTCATTAATTGGTGCATTACCTGTTGGCTTTCCATCTTCATCAACTGGTGTTACAAATAAAGCCTTGAATTGATCCATTGTTGAACAAGCATTAATGGCTGCTTCAATTTCATTGGCTTTTGCGCGAACAGCAGAACGATATACAGTAATTTCATCAGGAACAGTACCACCTGTTTCAGTTGCACGAATTACATACCAATCTGATACAGAAAGTTTTGAGTAACAGGTTTTATTATTTTGATTCTTGTATTGAGTCTTTAAACCAGTTTGTACCATTTGTTCGCCAGTTCGATGATCAATAACTGCATCACCATTTTCATCAACAACAAGAATATCTTCTAAAATTTTATCTGTATATTGAGTTACTCCAATTACTTTCGTGCCGTCATCACTAAGATTATTGACAACGCCACCTTCTGTTTGAAAACGAATATCTCCACCCTTTTGAATAGAGTAAGGAACAAAGCCAATACCACGTAACTCTTCTTTAGACCAAAGCTTAAAGATAGAAGACGGATATTGTGTTCCGTTTACAGTTACACCTTGATTACCACGGACAATTCCTACAATCTGTCCATTTTCTACTTTAGCCCACATGATTAATCATCCTTCTTAGTATATTTGTTAATAACATTTTTTATAGTTTCTGTTTCTAAAATTCTAATTACAACCCAAATTAAAGAAAGTACAGCAGTAATTTCTGGAACCATTTCCAGTATTGCACCAATGGTAACAACACCAGCACTAGCATCAATAATTTGTTTTGTTGGTTCTTCTAGTTTCATTTCTTATTTAACTCCTACTGGTGGGTGACTACCGTTATGCATGCTATAAATTTTATCTAAATTTTTATGAACAACTCTCATTTCAGTTTGTAATTCAGCAATTGCTTTATGGTTTTGTTCTAATTTAGCTGGTGCAAGAATATTTGAAAATACTCCAACTTGATGTTTAATTACAGCTTGTCCACTTTCTATT
>Ga0208785_1000218_pt1 | contig 25564 bp, 35 predicted proteins | sample DEB08_DNA_2_FD_185499 | JGI IMG/M metagenome (GOLD analysis project Ga0208785, IMG submission 185499) | Aqueous microbial communities from the Delaware River and Bay under freshwater to marine salinity gradient to study organic matter... | ecosystem: Environmental > Aquatic > Marine > Coastal ...
ACATCAATCTCGTTGATGGTACAGACTTCGACTTAGCTATGTTGGAGCACTACGTCAAGATCACTGAACCTGATGTTGTCATTGTTGATTTGCTTGACAAAATCCATATGCCGGGATCGTTTGACAGGCTTGATTTGAAGCATGAAGAGTTGTATCGTCGATGCCGAAACCTAGCAAAGAAGTACAACTTTGCTTTGTTTGGTGGGACACAACTTAATGACAATGCGTCCGACAGGCTCGTCCTCACCCTCAACATGCTGAAGGACAGCCGCACAGGCAAATCAGCAGAAGCAGACAGTGTGTGGTTGATTGGTCGCAATCCGCCAAGCACAAGCGGCAATGATGCCGAGCCAGATGGCTTCAGGAGTATCAATCTGGCAAAGGATAAAATTGATGGGCGTAGTGGCACTATTTGCTACGTTACGCTAGACATCCCTACAGGAAGGTACATGGCATGAAAAAGCACAGCGTAATTTATCCAAGTAAAACAGAGCGCATCATCTGGACTATCATACTTGCGGGTATGCCTCTGTCTGCCATAGTGGCAACTATTTTAGCATTGTGTGGAGTGAATCAATGATCAATCAACCAACAGTAGGTATCTTGGTTTTGGACTTGGAGACCAAAATTACAGACAATGACTTTTCTCCTTGGCACCCAGAGAACTACATTGTATCTGCCCACTACAAGTGGGATGACGACTCTGTTCGCAATTTGTTGTTTTGCCATGATCACAAGGATGTGTCTGTGGAGGAACAACTAGAAGCAAAAATGGAACTGCAAGGTTTGTTGGATGATTGTGAGCTTGTTGTCGGACACAATCTGAAGTTCGACTTGCAGTGGTTGTGGGCAGCAGGGTTCAAGTATGATGGACCCATTTGGGATACCATGACGACAGAATACGTCCTTTCAGGAGGGCGTATGACCATGCCGTCTCTATCCAAAACTGCTGCTAAATATGGCGGTCCGCTGAAGGATGATGCTGTCAAGCAGTGGTTCAAGGATGGTTACACTGCTAACCAAATCCCCCTCAACATTCTGTTGCCTTATGGTGATGCAGACATTGAGGCCACTGCTGGTATTTATCGCATGCAGTCAGAGGTAATCCTCAATGAAGAGAAGAGGATAACCAAAACTGTTAAATTGACGAATGAGTTCTGTCGGGTGCTGTCCCACATGGAATCTGATGGTATGCACGTTGATGTTGATGAGCTTGACCGTCTTGAGGATGACTACAAGAACCAGTTCGCAGAGCTATCCAAGGGTCTAATGCGCCACATAGCTGCTATCATGGGGGACACACCCATCAACTTAAACTCAGGGGAAGACATGAGTAAGGTTGTCTTCAGTCGTAAGCCTCGTGACAAGCGCAAGTGGGCCACTAAATACATTGGTCAGCGTGATGGTAAGACATTTCCTATTAACCGCAACCAAAGCAAGCAAGAGTTCAAGGACACCTTGTTCAAGGAATGTAGGCTCGTGTATAAGACACAAGCAAAGCAGTGCCCCGACTGTGAGGGTGCTGGTAAGATACAGAAGTACAAGAAGGATGGCACTCCTTACATGCGTGATGGTAAACCCGCACCTAATAAGTGCAAGACATGTGACGCAAAAGGGTTCCTGTATGTGGAAACAGATGACATTGCTGGCATGAAGTTTACGCCTAGAGATGCATCTTGGATCGCAGAGGCTGGTTTCTCTCTGTCGAAGCTGAATGTTCAGACATTGGCAGAAACAGCAGAAGACAACAACATGGAGACTGAGGCACAGCTATTTAGGGACTACATGAACCGCAGTGCTATCAAGACATACCTCAGTAACTTCATTGAGGGGATCAAGAAGTCAACCCGTCCTAATGCCATCATGCACGGGAACTTTAATCAGGCTGTTACAGCGACAGGCCGACTATCTAGCAGCAGCCCTAATCTGCAAAACTTCCCTAGGGGTGGTACGTTCCCTGTTAAAAAGGTGTTCACAAGTAGGTGGCAAGGGGGTAAGATTCTTGATGTTGACTTCTCGCAGTTGGAATTCAGGGCTGCTGGTCTTTTGGCACAGGATGCTCAGATCATTGCTGACATTGAGGCGGGGCTAGATGTGCACCGTCAAACAGCCAGCATTATGCATCAGAAAGCGCCCGAGGATGTCACCAAGGACGAACGTACAGGGGCCAAGGCAGACACCTTCAAACCACTGTACGGAGGCACCAAGGGAACCCCGAGACAAGAAGCGTACTACTCTGCCTTCCTTCAGAAGTACTTTGGTGTGGCTGAGTACCACAAGAGCCTACAGGAGGAGGCTATCCGCACCAAGAGGATCACTCTGCCAACAGGTCGTTTCTATGCCTTCCCATTTGTTACCCGCACTCAATGGGGTGGCGCTAGTCAGGCAACCAAGATCAAGAACTACCCAGTACAGGGGTTCGCAACTGCTGACATTGTACCATGGGCTGTAATCAAGTTGTATGATGCATTAGCAGACATGAAGAGTCTACTCATCAATACAGTGCACGACAGCATCATTATAGATGTACATCCAGATGAGGTGCAACGAGTACCCACTGTTGTGCATGAAGTACTCAGCAATTTCACACAGTTTGTGGAACAGTTCTATGGGCTAGACCTGTCATCAGTACCCCTAGACTTTGAGATGAGCATGGGAGATACATGGTTGGATCAACAAGCTATCTATGAAGGTGGACAATGGATTGACACATAGACTGCTAACTATGGGGGTATACTAAGGAGTAGACAAGGGATGGAGCATATATTTTCCTTGGCGGAAAACATATGACCAGTTATACATAGTTGTACCACACTTCTACTCATTTGTCAAGATAAAAATGCATCTGTAACTTTTTTTGTTTGGATGTAAAATAATCCTTGACATTACATGCAAAATGTGGTACAACTACAGTCATTGGCTGGGATAGAACACTTCTTCAACAGCCCTTGAGTCAACCTAGAAGGATAACATACATGAGTAACGAACTGGCATTGCTAGACGACTTTGAGAATATGACCCCTGAAGAAATGATGGCTCTGTCTGGTCAGAGTGCATCTGAAAGTGGCGCATCATTCGATGACCACTTCCTAAAAGCTTCTATCAATCTGAAGCGCAAGATCAATGACAAGGCTGCACCTAACCCAGCTTATCAGTTTTACGCTGATGGGAGCCAGACCTTTCTGACTGATGATGTTGAGTTCATCTTCTTGGGTAAGGGTTATTTGTACCGAGTGTACGACAGCCAGCTTGAGGAATACACCATCCAAAGCCAGATTGTTGACAAGTACTACAATGTTGACATCATGGATACGGCTGGCGGTTTCAACGCGGGTAACATGGGGTACTTGGATAAGGATCAGTTTGAAGGTCTGACGGAATCCCAGCGTAAAACGCATCTTGCCGCCAAGCGTACCATCAAAATCCACGCTCTTGTACGAGGCAAAGGCAAAACCCTTGATGGCGAGCCTGTTGACTTGGATGAGTGGACGCCTGTTAGCTTATATGTGTCGCGCAGTGTAGCACCTGCTTATGAGGATGTGTTCAAGCAGTTCACTAAGGCACGCATCCCTGCTTTCCTGAAGGTCGTTAAACTTGATGATCTGGATATTGGCATGGCAGGTAGCTTTGAGATTGGTGTTCCTAAGTTCAAAATCGACATGGAGAGTTCTGTTGATGTGGGTATGGTGAAGCCTCACATTAAGGAGCGGCTTATGGAGATTGAAGCCCACAATGAGTGGGTTCAGCGAGAGCATCTTTCTGCCCATAAAGAGAACAATGAGAAGGCACTGGATGTTAAATTTGTGGAAATCATGAATGAGGATGACTAACCATGACTGAAGAAGCAACCAAGAAGCGGGGACGCCCTCGTAAACAGCCTGAAACAGGTGCTACACAGGCCGCACCATCAGAAGAGGTACAAACCCCCTTCATTGTGCCTACGCCTGTAGGGAACCTTGAAACAACGGTTTCTGTGGATGGTAATAAGTTGTTCGTAATGACGCATCTGACTGCTGCTCGTCTAAATAAACTTAACATGCTGGAGTTGCCTCAGAATAACATCGACGCATTGTCCAAAATGGCTGATGCAATCATTGAGTCAAGTACTAGTAAGCAGTAACCAACAGTCATCAGGAGTACCTAATGAATAACGTAAACATGCAGACCCTTGATGTCCTCCATTTTTTGCAGGAGGTGTTGGCTGGAGAGTCACAGGGTATTCCTGATGATGTTCTTGAGGAGGCAGGGGAGCAGTTGAAAGAATCTTTGCGTAAGCAGTTCAACACTCCCCGCTCTGAGAAGTTTCGCCTGAGAGCAAGCAACATTGGTCGCCCATTATGTCAACTGCAACACGAGAAAATGGGTACAAAAGGTATCCCATTGAACCCAAGTCAGCTTTTGAACTTTGTGTTTGGGGACATTGTTGAAGTTGTCTATATGGCAATTTTGAAAAGCATCTACGGGAAGAGCCTAAAAGGTGAACAGGAAGTATCGGTAGAACTAGCGGGTGTCACCATCAAGGGCCACACTGACCTCAGTATTGCGGGTTACGTGCACGACGTAAAGTCTGCTAGTCATTGGTCCTTCACCCATAAGTTTGACACTGGCGACACAATGAAGTCAGGTGACGCCTTTGGCTACATCCCCCAGCTTGTGTTCTATTCTCGTGGCGGTGCTGGTAAAATTGGCGGCTGGTTCGTGATGGACAAAAGCAATGGGGATGTAAAGTTTGTGCCTCTTGAGTTGTCGAAGGAAGAGGAGCAACAAATCTGGCAAGAACTTGAGGACAAGGTTCGTAAGCTAAATGATGATGCCCCATTCGAGAAATGTTTTGATGATGAACCAGAAGTGTTCTACAAAAAGGAGACGGGCAATCGCATTTTGGGAACATCCTGTAGGTTCTGTCAATACCGAAACACTTGTTGGCCTAATCTGCAAGTTCGCCCAAAGATTCCTTCAAAAAGTAAGAACCCGCAGGACGAATACTACACACATGTAGCAGAGGAGTACGCCAACAATGACGATGGAAAATGACTATGAGTACTTCATGAACTTCCCGGAACCAACAACCAAAGAACAACGGGAGGCTATTAAACTAGCAACTGAAACTGCATATTCAATGCTTGACCAAAAAGTGTTAGAAACTCAGTTATCTGAAGCCCTCATGAACCTACTAAAGAATATTGATAAGGAGTACGATTACATGTCGTGTGGCTCTTACAACGTGGTTCCTGTTGAAGGGACAGATGATTTCCAGTTTGAAATCACAGGGTACATTGGGTTTCATGAGCGGGACGAGGAGATCAAACCTCTGAAGATAGTGTGGTGATCCTGATGCCAATAAAGCGTAGTGGATTTGAAGATTCTGTGTGTGGTGATCTTGACAGACGTGACATCAAGTATAAATATGAAGAGGACAAAATCCCTTATGTTGTGGAGCACAATTACTGGCCTGACGTAAGATTAGACAATGGTATCTACATTGAAATCAAGGGAAGGTTGTTACCAAAAGATCGCACCAAAACTAGGGCAGTTTTGAAACAAAATCCCGGCATTGACCTTCGCTTTTGTTTCCAACGTCCTAACAACTATATTTACAGGGGGAGCAAGACGACATATGCTCAGTGGTGTGACAAACTAGGAATACCTTGGTGTGAGGGAACCATTCCTCAATCATGGGTAGAAGAGAAACCAAAACGCAAACGAGTGACACGAAGGAAGAAGAAATGATGTCTCAATACAGTACAAATATTGGCAAGGTGAAAGAGTTTTGGAAAGCCAGAAACGAGAAAACGGGAACCTATGAAGAGCCAAGTGTGTCTCTTGCTGCCCGTTTGTTCATTGAGGAAACAGATGAGGTGTTGGAAGCGCTTGACTATGATTATGCACGACATGAAATCTTGAAGGAGCTTTGTGATACTGTGTATGTTCTACATGCAATAACAATGGCTTATGGTATGGAGGATAAATTTGAGACAGCATTTAGTATTGTCCATGCTAACAACATGGATAAAATTCGCCACGGGACGATTGATGAAAATGGTAAATTAATTAAACCAAAACATCATCCCTCTGTATTACCCCAACTACGCAAGCTTTTGGAGGACTAATTGTGACAGGAGAACAGGTCGTCAAAGGTAGGATTTCCTTTGGATTCTCAATTGACCGGGATGAGTATCCTCTCCCTGTGGATGACAGATTGGATGAAAGCATCGCTGAAGATGTCGAAAAGCTCTTGGAGGAGCTTGATGGTTGGCAATTTGGAACAATAAAGGTGACCCTTAAATGAGCACTATTACTCACACAGATAAACATTTTGGACCAACCCTTGCTATTAGTGAGGAGATTCACGCCACCAAATACCGTCAGGATGGTGAGACATTCAAGCAAGCGATGTCCCGCATTGCTCAGACCCTGACGGGTACACAGGAGGAGTTTTACGATGTTCGACAGATGCTTTTGGAGCAGCGCTTCCTTCCTGCGGGACGCGTACAGTCCGCAATTGGTAGCACTCGTCGTGTTACACCCTATAATTGTTTCGTAAGTGTAACCATTGAAGACAGCATGGCATCAATTATGAATGCAGTGGCTTATGCTGCGGAAACCATGCGTCGGGGAGGAGGTATTGGGTATGACTTTTCACGAATCAGACCCAGCGGTAATCGCATTAAAACGCTTGATTCTCCTGCATCCGGACCAACCAGTTTCATGGGGATTTTTGATGCGCTTTGCAAGACGATCTCCTCGGCTGGTCACCGCAGGGGAGCGCAGATGGCTGTTCTTCGTGTTGATCACCCAGATATCGAGCAATTCGTCCATTGTAAAACGGATGATACAACACTCACCCAATTCAACATCAGTGTTGGCGTCACTGATGACTTCATGCACGCTGTGCGGGAAGACCTTGATTTCAATCTTGAATTCAACGGAGAAGTCTACAAAAAGGTAAAAGCTCGTGCTTTGTGGGACCAGATCATGCGTAACACATGGGATTGGGCAGAGCCGGGAGTGTTGTTCATTGATCGCATCAACCACAAAAACAACCTGTGGTATTGTGAGCGCATTGAGGCTACCAATCCATGTGCGGAACAGCCACTTCCTCCACATGGCGCATGTTTGCTTGGGAGCCTGAACCTTGTTAAATATGTTGAGGAGAGAGACGATGGTGTACGAGGTATCAACATCACACTTCTGACGCAGGACACCATGAGAGCAGTCCGTATGCTGGACAATGTAATTGATGTTGCTGAGTACCCGTTACTAGAACAGCGTGAATCCGCAATGAATAAGCGGCGTATGGGTATTGGCCTCACTGGTGTGGCAAATGCTATTGAGGCGTTGGGGTTCCCTTATGGTTCTGATGGTTTTATGGAAGTCCTACGGGAAGTTATGACAGTAGTTCGTGACTCCGCATACACTGAAAGCATCGAACTCGCAAAAGAAAAGGGTAGCTTCCCCCTGCTGGACAAAGAGAAGTTTTTGCAATCAGGGTTTGCAAAGACCCTGCCAGAATATATTAGAGAAGGAATTCGGGAACATGGCATCCGTAACAGCCACCTACTATCTATTGCCCCTACTGGCACTATATCTCTTAGCGCTGATAACGTCAGCAGCGGTATCGAACCCGTCTTTTCGTACGGCTATGACCGCACTATTCAAACGCCTTCTGGACCCAAGGTTGAACGAGTTGACGACTACGGGTACAGAGTATTCGGAGTTAAGGGACGTACAGCAAATGAAGTCAGCGTCCAAGAACACGTTGAAGTACTCAATCTAGCCTCATTTTACGTGGACTCTGCTTGCAGCAAGACCTGTAATGTTGGTGACAATGTAACCTTTGATAAGTTCAAGGAGGTTTACATGCTTGCCTATGATGGTGGAGCGTCTGGTTGTACAACCTTTCGTGCTGCTGGTAAGCGTTATGGTATCCTGAATGCCAGCAAGGATGAGGAAGTAGTAGAAGACAAACCTGAGTCAAAGGAGGACTACATTGACGAGAACATGGGGGCCGCATGTTTCTTTGATCCAGAAACAGGGAGGAAGACCTGTGAGTAATAATAGTACTGTCTACAAGCGATTTGGCATCCCCTTGCGTCACCAATACGAGGCAGGGGGACGAGCCTTCAGCGGGGGTTACATTGAGAATCCCTACAAACCGGGAACCAACCAATACAAGGAATGGCAGCGGGGTTTTGATGCGATGTACTTTGAAAACCTAGAAGAGGTACAGAAGCATGAATCCCGGCGAAGTTGAACGCATTGTTGGGTACGTAGCGGAGCGTTCTGTTGAGCGTTTCATGCTGTTGAATGGTTGGAATGGGAGATTGACATCTTTTGAATATTTTGACTTGACAGTTGATGTTGGTAATGGTAAGTATCTGCGCTGTCAAGTTAAAGGAACAGCAACAGGCAAGCGCTTCAACCTTCGCAATGGGCGCAATCGTAGACGAGAGTATGAAAAGGGTAGCTTTGACTTCTACTGTTTGGTGACACTTGATACTGAACATGGGCAAGATGGGCTATTCTTTTTGCTTCCAGAAGATATCAGCACCCAATCAATTGCCGTCAAGGACTTGAAACAAAGCTGGCACGGCCTACATGGGTGGAACAGAGTTAGAAACATCCTGATGAAAAGGATCAAATACAATGGCAAACAGTGTAGACAATGTAGTAGACCATCCGACATTCAAGAAGAAGAAGTGGACTGAAGCGCATTCAGACGCAATGGAGCGCATGACCCTTCTGGATAACTTACATGACGCAAGAGAAGCGTTGGAGATAGCTTCTCGCTTGTATGCAGATGCCTATTCTGCTTTGAAGTATCACGATGAGATGAACGGTATTGACTACAGTGAGGATGATGATTGATGCAAGCAACACTTCTAGACAGCATGGGCACAGACCTGTCAGTCGTGAATGCGGCACGGGTGAGTTTTGCAAAAGAGTCAGATTGGGTAGAAAACTGTCAATGTGGTGAGCCGGGGAATAAGGATTGTAACCTCACTTGTGATTTTGTTCTACGGGATGCCGACAAGCGCCTCATCCAGTTCCTTGCTCGTGGTATGACGGAGAAAGACTTTGATGCCTTGGTTGAAGGTATCCGTACTGCGGGTATTACTAATGTTGAATTGGATACTCATTATACCAGAGAAGAGACACGGGAGTATATTGAAAACAAACTGTGGGAGTTTCGCAACCAACCCCAACACAGCAGCCCCTTTCGCCACTGCTTTGCATCGTTTCACATCAAGGCACCCGTGTTTGTTGCGCGGCAATTAGTGAAACATCAGGTGGGCATGTCGTGGAACGAAATCAGTCGTCGGTACGTTGATGATGAGCCTGAGTTTTGGTGGCCTGATAAATGGCGTGGTCGCAGTGAAAACAAGAAGCAAGGCAGCGCTGGGACTGTTGACTTGCACGAGTATGAATGCACAGGGGAGGTTTTACCTAAAAGTGTTTGGGTGATGCCGCTAGATGAATCATTGAGTGAACTTTCAGATATGTATAAGGACCAGTACAAGGCATTGATCAAGGCTGGTGTCGCCCCTGAAATGGCTCGCATGATCCTGCCACAGAATATGTACACGGAATGGCATTGGTCGGGCAGTATGCTGGCATGGGCGCATGTCTGCAATCTACGTTGTCATCCAGAGGCACAACAGGAAACACGAGAACTCTGTAAGTATATTGATGTATCCTGTGAAAATCTATGGCCTGTAAGCTGGAAAGCACTGCGGGAAGGAGTGTAAAACATGGAAGAGTTCGAACCACAAACAACTGAAAACAAGGATGAGAACAATGAGTGAGACCAGTTTTGAAAAAGATTTCGGCTTCAAGCTAAACACAGCAGATGCAAAGACCCTTGTAGATGCACAACGTAAAGTGTTTGGTCACATGCTTGATGGTATGCATCGTATTGCCCGTCTTGCTGCGGAGCATCCTGATGACGAGGGTTTTCAGAAGGGGTATGAAGCGTATGAACGTCTCGCGGAGTACACTCGCAAAATGATGCTTGCAACCTCAATGGAAGAACTTGAAGGTATCTTTGTTGAGAGCAAGAAGTTTACGGGGAACTACCTGAGTGATATTGTTACAGAGGCACTTACCTTGATGCAAGGAGAAATGAATAAGGGTCTGTAGGTGCATCCCTAATTCCCAACATTGGAGCCTCTGAGGCGTCGAGGCATCGCTACCCCAGTGTTGGGCAGACCTGAGTACGTCTGTTGAAACTGCTCACATTTTACTTGACAAAGTTTTCAAAGTGTGGTACAAAAAAGGGTAGTTAAGGTAAGAACATGAATACAGGGATTAAGATAGTCTGGTAGTCGCAAAGCCTTGGATGCTTTGAGCGCTGGTTCGAATCCAGCATCCCTGACCAAACAAGTGGCGGGAGTGTTGTAACGGTAGCATGACAGTCTGTGAAACTGTAGGTTAGGGTTCGATTCCCAATCTCGCCCCAAAGTGTGTTGCTTGGTCGTATAAGTGTAGGGATCAGCCTACTTAGTATGCCTCTGTTTTCTCCTTTCCAGAGGAGGTGTGGGACGAATCCCGCCCAAGCAATGCTTACATTCAATAAAAGGAAAGGTAACAGTTGTTGGCAGAGACACAAGTAAAGCTGGCGGTTTACAATTGTAAGAATTGTGGATGCATGGTAATAGGCAAGGCAGGGTCAAAGAATCCACAAGGACACTCCTGCTTTGCTTGTTACGGTACCTATGAACGTAATGATGTTGCAACAGAAATGTTGGAAGAAAGGTACAAAGAATAAGGAGACAACTTCCCTTGAAGAAAAGGAACCGACATGACAACAATGCCAACATGGATGCCAACAGGTGGCCCCGAGGAACACCGGGGTAGCACTGAGCTAACACCTGAAATCATGGCAAACTTTCGTAATCACTCCGTTGTTGGAGGTCATGCAAAATGGCCCAATCAGACCGACAACGTGGATGAGCAGGGGTTCTTCATCCCTGATGACAATGGAGAAAAAGCAGCACAAGAGGTACGCAACATGTACCACACACTGCTACAAATGTCACCAAATCCTGAAATGTTTCGCCGTCATGTCAAGGATGATGGCTCTTTTGGTATGCGTACATGGAAAGTGTGGGATCGTAATAGTAATAGTTCTGCCTTGTTTACAGAACAAGTATCTGTCAGCACCACAAGCATCTTCAATGCCTACTACGCCTCTGTACTTGGCGGTTTGGTGAGGCAAATTGGTGGTCGAGTTGTTGACATTGGCGGTGGCTATGGGCATTTGGCGCGGGAACTGTCGTCCTTTTGCGAACAGGTGTCGGTTGTGGAACTGCCAGCAAACATTCCGTTAGCAGAGGCGTATCTTGCCGACACTGATGTCAAGGTGTTGCATCCTGCCGACAGTTTTGAGGCTGATATCATCGTGAATACTATGAGCTTCCAGCACATGACACAAGCCAACCTTGAATACTACACGAAGAAAATTGTTGACAGCGGGGCAAAAGCCGTGTACACTGTTAACAGAATGACAAAACGTGACCCAACAGATGTTGTCATATATGAGTACCCCTTGTGGGAACACTTTTTTCCCATCCATGTAAAGGGATTTGGGCAGGTGTGGCAAGAGTGGGTTGCACAACGTAAACCAGAAAGTGGGAAGGTGAGTTAATCATGGAAGTACAAAAATTCTGTGTTGATTGTAAATGGGTTGAGATAAAAAGTCACGACAGGCAGCGTGACTACATGCGGTGTGGACGTCGTAAAGACCCCACGAATGGTAAAGGTTTGAACTTCTGTTCAGCCGAGAGGAGGTATTCTAATGACTTCTGGCCTTGGGGTGAAAAGTACTGCGGCCCTGAGGGCAAATGGTGGGAACCAAAGGAGACCGAATGATGGAAGCACTTGTAATCATCACTGTGGTACATATTGTGCTGCTTGTAGTTTGGGGGATGTAATCATGGTTGAAATGCTAATGGTAACGGGGAGGTAATAAGGAATGGTAACACTATTCACAGAAGAGTATGCGTCTGATGGTGTGTGGTTATACATGAGGTCTGGCTATTATGATACCAAAGAGGAAGCCGAGGATGCAGCTATGAGGTTTGCACATCTGGGTATTTCTCGGGATTACAAGATAATCGACGGAAAATCAGAGTACAGCGTGTATTAGAGAAAGGAAGGTGTAATCATGGTTGAAATTCCGTTGTGGACAGCGTGGGTGATTATGCTTATCCTGTCAATTGTAGGGACATCCTACCTTCTGACAGCATTACATAATACTAATGGTCCTGACTTTTTGGCACACACCGCTGGGTTCCTTTTGAATGCAGTTGTGGTTATATATGTTGCTGTGGGAGTGTTTGCATGACTGAAAACAAACTCATCAACTTCTATGTGTTGAATGGTCCTCCCGGTTCTGGCAAAGATGCACTTGCGGAGTATGTGGCAAATAATCACATCGAATTTTGTGTTATGTCCCTTAAAGGACCACTGCTTGATTTTGTTAGCAGTTTGGGTATTGATGTCGACAATGAAAACGCTTATCGTACATGGAAGAACTCAACACTTGACAAAACAACTGAAATCACTGGTCGTCAGTTGATGATTGACTTCAGTGAAGATTTTTTGAAACCTCGTCTTGGCAAAGACATCTTTGCACGACTGCTTCTTGATTGTGCTCGTCAAGGGGGCGAGAACCACGTTATTGTTCCTGATGGAGGTTTCACTGAAGAACTTGATTACCTGTGTTCACAGGGAAATGTAAGCGTACACCTGTTTCACCTCCATCGCCCCGGTAAAACCTTTGAGGGTGACAGTCGCAAATATCTGACGGGCTACCCTTACACGGAAATCCACAACAACAGCACAATTCCAGCGTTCCTGCACACAGGAGCGGCTGCACTGCTACATGCAAAAGGATGACAAAACTGTGAGCAAGGGGGTTGACAACTTTGACATCATCGTGTACACAGGGCTGACACTTGTGATGCTTGTGATTACTGTTGGGGTGTACATGGGGGTTGACAGTGGCGACAAGGTGCAGATTGAATGTGAGGTATCAGAGAGGGAAAGGGATGCCGAACAGTGGGATAAAATGGTAAAAGCAGACATCGAAAAGGAGTTCGACAATGACAACACCTGCTAACACTGTACCCAAGGAATTAAACGGGCGTGTCCTACATGCTGTTTATGACCTCATGGTAGCACCGCTTACATTTGACATCACTCAGTTTGCTGTGTTTGCCTCGTTGTGGGCAGAGGCACAGGGGTTCCGTGGGGTGTTCTTTCATGTTGTGTTGGGGCCGTACGACAATGAGGGCAATCACATTTGGCGCATGCAAACTCCCAAAGACAAATCGTTATCTGTTGTTGACAAATACAAACGAGTGAACACAATTCTGGCTCCCTTCCACAACATTGTCGACAATGCTGTTGGTGGGGCTGTGTGGTATGATCGTCAGGACTTCATGGATACTGTCACCAGCAAGACACCCATGCACACAATGTTTCCACCGAATTATCAGGTGAATGCTCCGACAACCGCTGTCATGTATGGTCAACTGTACCAGTACATGGCGGGACCAGATGGTATCATGGGGGACAAACTGTTTCGACTGTCTGCACCACAATGGGCGCGAGATGCCGTCAGGGGGGAACATGGTACGGGCTACGTCCTCATGAAAACTCGTGTCTCAAACAATGAGGAGCATCGTAACAGCGACCGCACCATGTGGGAAAATGTTGCACGTTATCTTGAAGATGATATGGGTGAAAGTGTGGTATGGATTGACGACACTGACAACATTCCTGTCGAAATTTTGATGGCAATGATGGAAGGATCAAAGCTGTTCATCAGTGACGCAGGTGGTCCCTCACTGTTGCCATTCTTTAACGATGGCTGCAAAGGTGCCAACATCTTTTGGCAAATTGACGAGGACCGTAAGATCGACATTGCCAAGGAAGCAGGACTGACGGGCTTGGAGACAACATGCCGACTGTTGGCAATTGAAGACAAAGGCCAGCCCCCGCAGCATGCCGTCAACCCAAACCTTGAATACATCTGGCAGCAGGGGTTGACAAGTGACTTCATTTGTGAGAAGGTTGTAGAAACACTGGAAAAGAAAGGGACGATGAAAAATGACAACTAAACGTGAAAAGCTGTTTGAACAGTTGCTTAATGCAGTTGAGGCCAAGGATATTGACTTGGTACAACGCCTATCTGACATAATTAAGAAGGGAGACATGCAAGATAGGAACAAAGTAATGTTTGTTCAGAGTGTCGAAAACCTTGGGGCACCAAAAGGATCAGATGGGCTTATGTTTGATAACCATCAACAAATAGAAGCTGTGTACGCCTTTTTAGATATCCTGACGGAACATAGTTACAGTATTTACGATCCTGACGGGAATGAAATTCTGTGGGAAGGGGAGTGGTGTTGATGGATGTGAGCAGAGAAGTGTGACAAAGACATGACTAAAGTTTATAAGCGCGTATCCTTTCATGGATACACTTTGGATGACGCGTACAAAAATGGGAGGGAAGGTGTGCAGAAGTATCTAGATGATGGGTACAAAGTCGATGCCCAATGGTTTTATGCCCATGATATCGACTTTGTTGATGATCACCAATCAGTGTACATTTTATACAGAGAAGAAGGGATGTAGACAATGAAAACCCTAGTACTCATCCTACTTCTCGGAACCCACAATGGTGACGTTTGGGTAAACCCTGATCACATTGTTCGTATGTTCACGCACGATGGGCGATGTACCCTGACGATGACAGATGGTACTCCCCTGTGGTTTCCCGGTAAGTCCTGTAAACAGGTGGTGGAACTGATTAGAACTGGTACACAAGTGAAATTTATAGAAAACACTAGAAAGGAACTCAACGTTGATTGAAGATAATATCAGGTTAAAGTACTACGCTACTATACATGATGGAGGCTGTATAACAATATCACGAACATCACACTACCTCCATAAGGATAAAATTATGGGTAGAGGTAGTTGCCACCTAGCATATGGGAAAGAGTACCCTACGAATTTCGTAGCATGGACAATCAGAAATGTAGGGGATAGTAAGACTAATGTCTACAGTATAAGACAAAAAAAGTGGGTGTATGCTCCTAAAAAAGGATACAGAAAGTTTGCTATGGACAACAAACCAAACGTATGTGAGAGATGTGGGGAAGATGATAGCATGTGTCTTGAAGTGCATCACAAAGATAGAAACCGAGACAACAATACGCTATCTAACTTAGCAATCCTATGCGCTAACTGTCACCGCAAAGAACACAGAGGGACTTTACTCCATAAAGAACTTTAGTTCACCCGTCAAGAACAAATGACGCTCAGATTTACGCCTACGTACAAGGCCGTTTGACACTTTCCCACCAGCCATGCGCCATTTGGGGAATTCGTCAGCGGCTCCTTTTTTATCCCATGAATTCAACTTGTCCAGCATTGTGCTTGACATAAAGTTACCACCGCCAAGGTTGTAGATGAATGAGGCAAGAGCATCAAACTCCCGCTGAAGCAAGTTTGGCATAACACTGCTTTTGATGTAGTGTTCAACCTCTAAGTTCATGTGATGCAGCAGCATACCCCGTGCTTCGTGCTTGTTGACAGGGGCGTCATCCATAGTCACCCACTCACCGTTTGGATACACAGTGCTGCCGTAGCCGATTGTAGGGACGCCAGCAGAGCAGAGGTACGGGGTCTCGCTGAAGCCCTCAAAGTGAATGATCAGGTCTAGGCCTTTTGGGGAAGTGTGCATGTTGGAATTTGTTGACATTTGTGGGTCCTTGTGTTACATAAAGCTAACAACTAGCCGTAAGGAGGTATCATGGCTGCTAGCAGTGGTATTCAATGGATTGACTTCACTTTTGATCTTGCTGTTCACATGTTGTACTGGACAGCAGACTTGTTTGGGGTGACTTATGAGGAGATCAATGTTTACATTTTTGTGATCCTCATGCCGTCAGTCACGCTTTTTAGTCTTCTTTTTGCTTTTTGGTCGTGGCGAAGGTGTCGGAATTGAGGGGTACAAGGGGCCAACATCACCATGAATCTTGATGGGTTGGGAATCAGGATCACCCTCCAATTCAAAAAGTCCCGCATGTTGGAGCAAGTCTCTTGCAGCGGCATAGGGGGCGGCTTTACTGCCTGAACCACTGGCAAACTTCTCAGCATCGTAGTAGTCACCGGGGATGCTGACGTTTCCGTCCTTGTCCACTTTGGCAAGAAATCCCCCAAGGGTGAGCGCAGTGTTGACTGTTGGGTCTGAAAAAATATCCCACCCCAAAACAGGGGCCATTACTGCTGCATTAGCGTACTTGTTAATGCCGGGAAAGCCACCATAACGATCAACGACAGCAGCTTCATCCTCTGCCGTCACACCATCGCGCCCCTTTAATGTCCCAAGCAGAGCCGCAAGACTGATGCCAGCCTCACTATCCCCATAGTCAGGATAATCAATGCTGACCATTTCACTGCCATCATCATAATACTTGGGTTTGTAGTCTGGGGATAGTCTCTTATTTCGTACTAGGTCAACCACCAGTTTCTTCTGGTCATCGTCCAGAAGTTCTGCAATGGTGTACTTTCTTTTGGGGTCCTTATCCAAATCCAACTTGTTTTGGATGTTTTGAGACAACAGGGTAATAGCACTTGGGCCAAAAGTTTTCTCCAGCCAAGAAATTTCTTCTTCTGTCTTTGCTGGGGAAGATTCTTTTGGGGCTGGTTCTGCCTCTATTTTGGGGGCGGCTCTGTAATAGGTAACTTTTTCGGACATTGTTATTCACCCTTCCACGTTTTAACCATTTTCTCCCCGCTGCGACCAGCGATGTACCCGCCAAGACCAAGCATAATGATGTTCCAAACCTGTTCTGGTACGGCATTCATCGCCTCAAGTGTCGGCAACGGGATTCCAAATGCCCACAGCACGGGCACAATGACAGCATTCCAGAACACAATGAATAGAAAGAATACCATGGTTAGGGGACGCCAATTGCGTTGCAACCACGATTCACCCTTGGCCTCTGCAATGATGATGTCTGCGGCTTTTTGTTCAATCTGTGCTGCATTGTTAGCAAGTAGTGTTTGAAGTTTACCTTCAATCTCGTTCTTTTTGTCGGGGTCCTCAATGAACTCTGAAACAAGATTAGTAATTGGTGCAGCCAGCCCTGTCACCAGTGTGCTTACGATGCTCATTGTTGTCCTTCCTTAAACTCCGTTGGGTCACTGAAACCAACACCTTTTCTGCGAGGGGAATAGTACTCATATTTGCCTTCACCATTATTATCCTTGTAAACGCCTACCAATTCATTGAAGCGCTTCCTATTATTCTCCCTTAAATACCCCATGACTGCTTGTTCCGCAACCTCACGGGCCAGACTTTGGGCTTTCCTGATTGCTTTTTGCATCTGGGCGGCATACACAGGCGGGATTCTCTCAACACCATGTCGGTCCATGATAGCTCTCTGTGCTTCATGAGACCTATACAAAGCTTCCATTGGGTAGACAAGAGCAGCCCCCATAGCTTTCTCGTAGACAGCCCGTTCATGAGGTAACATGTCATAATTATTATAAATCTTCTTTGGGGTGGGCGGATAAGGTACGCCATAGGTATCATTCATTGCCAGCAAATGGGCACTCTTGGGTCTCTCTCTGCCACGCCCCATGGGGAACCAATCATGCGGATACGCTCTCCATTTGACTTCTTCCCCGTACACTGTTCTGGGAGGAGCCGTTTCGTCTGTATTAAATCCCCAGCCCTTGGCAACATTATCCGAAATGGCGTCCCAAATGTCGTCACCTTGCATGAATCGTACTTTTTTATCTTCTGCTTGCAGAATGCGGCGGACAAACGGGGGTGAAGCCATTTGACCAATTGTGCCAGCAACACGTTTAGTCATCCAATCCCCAAGAGATACTTCCCCTGTCATAACCTTTGTGAGATCAGATACTCCTTGCAGCATGGTGCGCTCCGTAAGGAAGTTGCGTACAAAGATGTGAGAAGCTGCCTGTACAAACTCCATAGCCCCTGCGATCTCTGCTTTGTCGGCATCAGACGCACCCTCCCACTGCTCCATGAGAGAGGCGTGTAGGCCTCCCATCTGAATCATAGCAGCAATAGGGTCAATACGGGAAATGTTCATCGCTTCTCCAACCGCTATTCTAATACTAAGGGGAGCTTCCCCCATAGCCTCAACAGTTTGTGCTTCGCGCCAATCATTTGCGTGCCCCGTCATTAAGCCACTGTTGTACAAATACGCTCCCATAGCAAACAAAGAACCACCAACAATTTGACGCCCTACAATCTCTCCTGCCTCAACTTTTCCAGCAGACAAAACGGCACCCAGCAATGGAGTGCGTTCAAATGTCCACATGGCGAGGTTAATTGGAGTGCTGGGGAAAGGGATGCTAGTTCTTGTCATGATGTTAATCAATGTTGCAATCGGACCTGTACCCTGACCTGTCTTTTGTATGAGTGAACGAATAACATCAGACGCTAGGTTGTCTTGGTTGAAAGCTGCTTCTTCAGCTTCACGCAAAGCCTGTGCCATTTCATCATTGGTGGGGATGTAGTCCCTAATGAAGGCTTCTCGTGCTGGTCCCTGTAGGCCCTTTGCTCGTGCTGCGCGGCTAGCTGCTTCTCGGCGTGACTGAGCATGGGCAATGGTCCTGTACCCAATGTCAGTTGCCCCCATAAGACGAGTAGGGGTACGAATGAGATACCCGATACCTCCCTCTGAAACATTCAGGAACTTCTTACCCAGCTTACTTTCTCTAATCCATTTTGGTACGCCAGAACCAATTGTACCGCCTTCACGAATACCTGCTTCTCTGACATCACTGCGCCCAGCTTGTGAGATCATTTCCAACAACCGTTGTGCGTCTTTTATCTCTTTTTCGATGTTTTCACGAGCTTGACGGCTGAGATTTGGAGTAAGTAGACTTTGCCTCAGTTCACCAATCTTAGTGCTGACCCTCATGACAGGATCATTCTCCTTGCCAAACAAAAGACTTACGTTTACAGCGTCTTTCATGGCTTCCGGGGTAACTTGCCAGCGGGCCATTGCGTCTGAGAGAGATACCCTACCTTGAGCCATACCCATTGCTTGAAATGGTGCGTTAAGGGTAGCAGCAACAGTCTTCTCAAAGTTCTTAGCAATGATGCTCATAATCGGACCAACAGCGTTGATACCAAGGGTGTCAGCATTAGCCAACATGCCCACATTGTAGAACCATTCTGTGCCCGAATCCAGAGCGAGTTTGTGCAAATTTTTGGTAGCCTTTGCATTTGGGTCAGTAAGGTCGAGGCGATTGTTAACAAAATCGTCCAGCAGTGCATCAAAGTTTGACCCATAGCGATCATTCAAGGCTCTCATGGCAACATTGGAAGCACGAGTACCCAGAGATTTAGTGGCCTGAAACACCTTACCAATCATACCCCACTCAGAGCGGATATTTTTCAGGACAGCAGTAGCTTCTTGCGCCCTTGCGAACACCAGCATCGTTTGCATTTTTTTGCGGATGTATTCTTGATCTGTTTCGCGGATACCTTTGCTCTTCAGTTCTCGAAGCTGTTCCGATCCTTTAACAAACATCCGAGACAAAGAGTATTGCTCAATTTGAAGCCTCATGATTGTTTCAGGGCTTTTGTATGTTTTGCCCAAAACCTCATCCGCCTCAATCAAATCCTGACTGCTTTTGCGCCGAATGTTGTTGTAAATTTGTCGGATGCTTTTCTTCTCTTCTGGACCCAAGGCAACAGCCATATCTTCCATAACGTCTTTGACATCCTTGTGCCAGTTGTTGGCGAGGTACAAAGAGTTTACAGTGCGGCCCTTTTTTGGGTCAGAGGATTTTGGAGTTTTGCCTTCTTTGATCTGTTGTTTGTAGTTTTCACGAATGACAGGCATCTCAAAGCCCTCTGGAGCCAACTCATCAATGTCCGACATGAGGTTCTCAGTGAGTTCAATCTCCTTGGCATCAAGCATGTCAGTGAGACCTTTACCTGCCTCATCCGTACCAGCAAGTTTCCAATGTTCAGCAAGTTGGCGAGCACCCACAGAAGCTCCAGATATTGCAATTGGGAGTCCTGCTCCGATAGCTGCTGCTACCCCAATGCTGGCATAGTCATACTCACCCTCCTTCTGCAACCCAACTTTCATTTTGCTTTGTTGCACACCAGCCTCAAAAGCTGCGTTAACAGGGGCATCAGTAGCCGCTGCTACAACGCCCGCGATCATGTATCGCTTGGCAGCAGTTTTGGCTAACTGTGTGGCTACCTTACCCCCAATGAAACCAGAAGCCCAATTAAGAGGGTCCGTCAGGGCGGGTACAATGTAGCCAGTGATGCTGCTGATTCCATCAGAGAAGTTCTCTGAGCGCTCCCAGTATTGGAACATTTCGGCAAAGTTCTTTTTGTCTTCGTCTGTTCCATAAGTGAGTTTCAGCAAAGATGTCCCCAAAGCAGCGCTGTTGGTGTTGAAGTACCTCATGGTGGACTTCAGGCCCTCTGCTGCTTCTGCATCTGTTGCACCAACTTCACCCGTCCAGTTGCGCCATGCATTCAGGTATTTATCGTGTTCACGGTATTTGCCCAAAGTGTCCAGACGCCAGTAATCTTCTGCGTACCCTTGTGTAACAGCTTTTTGCTCTGGTAGGTTGTCATTTTTGAACAGGTGTTGATTCAGATGCTCCTGTGCGTTGAATGCCCCTTCGTCAACAGGAGCTTGTTGTTCTGTGTTGAACAGATGTTGATTCAGATGCTCCTCTGCGTTGAAAGGCTCTTCTTCTTCTTGCTCAACAAGGTCATCAGGCTGTTCTGTGTTGAACAGATGTTGATTCAGATGCTCCTCTGCGTTGAAGGGCTCTTCTTCTTGCTCAACAGGTGCTTGAGTCACTTGTTGCGAGGGCTGTTCTGTTGACTGCAAATTGGCAACAGGAAGCTGTGCCACAGGATCAGGTTCTGTAGCACTGCGAACAAGTTCATTCTGCATGAGTTGTTGTTTGGTTTGGGGTTCCAAAGGGAGTTATCCTTATTGGGGCTGGGGACCAAGACGCCTAACTAAATCAGCCATGGCTGCTTGCTGCTTATCTGGAGACAAATTATTAAATACGTCGCTGTTCAGATACTGTTGTACTCTTGGATCATCCCAAGATTCTATCGGGGGAGAATCACCATTTGAGTCATCTGTAGTACCGGGGGGCTTATTGGAATCTCCAGTACGAGCGGCGAGTTCCGAATGCACACTTGTAAATTTAGCAACATCATCTGGCGATTTGTAAATAAAGACTTGATTTGCAGGAATATTGTACTTCTTCATAAGCTCTTGTCGTTTAGCTGATGCCTGACTCCAAGGAACATAATGAGGGTACTCAACCCCATTTACCAAAGCAGTGACAACAGTGTGTGCTTCTTTCGCCGTTTTGTCCTTCAGGGTAGCAGCCGTCAGTGCCTCATTTTCAGCTATTTTTCTAGCCAACACAGGGTCCATTTCAGGATCAACATGGAGGATTGCTTCATAATTCTTATCCCACTGTTCTTGCTTTTTGCGGTTGGCTTCTTTGAGCTTGTTAGCCTCTATCAACTCTATTTCAGCAAGCCTGTTGGCGTGGTTTTTGACAATTTCTTCGTTTCGTTGTTTGCGCTCACCAGCAGCACCAAACTCTTTCTGAAACCCTGCACCAAACATTTCTGACGCTGTAGGCATAATTACATCCCTCCCATAATAGCATTGTCTGCACCACCGCCTGTAGGCATCATGATACCCATGTCACCATCTGTATCTTCCTCTGGGAGCATCATGTCTTCCTCAACAGGCTCTTCTTCCGCTTCTTCGCCAGTGCGCGGAGGTTGTTCACTTGTGTCAGCAGCCAGCTTCTCGGCAATGTCATCTTGGTACTCGTCTGTATCTTCCAGACGCACAGGCTTACCACCTGCCAGTTCTGTGCTTTTTGCCAACATTTCGACAGTGGGCACAGCAATCAAAACAGCCAAGTCAGGCGTCCACATACCCTGTGCAAACCCGCCAATCAAAATAGTGTCAGCAACTGCCTCAATGTTCATACCACGCTCTGCCAAATTAGCAAGCCGCACACCAACCTCTGCATTCAGGATTTTTGGCATGAGGTAATCTAGGGCCTCCTCCTCTGTCGTGAATTGAGGTGGTTGCTCATAAGGACGCGATCCCGGCTCCACAGTTAGTGATTGACCGGGAATAGGCGCGCCAACAAGATTCTTCTTGGGTTTCATGTTTGCCATTTTACTTAAATCCATGTCGATTAAACCTTTTCTCTCAAACTGTCAACGTCGATGCTGTCCATGGCCTTCATGTAGACACTGTTCAGGATTCTGTCTGCGACTTTGAAATCTTCAGGCAAATCATCGTAATTGTATTTTGCGGAAATTTTACGACCCTCGGCAACACTGTCTGTTTTCTTAGGTTCCATCAGTCCCTCCTCCGCATCAGGATTGAGTTTCCCGTCATCGTACAGGAAAGAGTAGTAGTCGGAAATATTCTTGAGTTGAGCAGCTTGCTCCACAACCGAAATTGGGCTTCTACGTTTAGCCATAATTATTCTCCCTATCCAAAGACTGCTTTTCCAGCAACAGCACCCAACACACTGCCAGCGACACCAGCAACTGCCCCTAAGATGCCGGGATCATTTGCCTCAATGGCGTCAAGCTGACCTTGGTTTTGCAGAACCTGTAGGGCAACTCTGAGATCACGGTCCATCTGATTCTGTTGGGCTTGAAAGCTGAAATCAGCGATGTCACGCCACTCCTGCCACAAATTGTTCATTGCCGTTTGGCTCATTTGCATAACATTGCTTGCATTGAACTGATTGGCGGCATTGATTGCAGCAGTGTTGGCAGTGTTGATTTGACGACGCCATTGTACATTGCTTTGATCAATTTGCAACCGCATGCTGCTGTTGAATTGTTCGCGCTGGTTACGTAATCCCGCATTGAACTCAGCAAGAGCATTTGCTTCACCAGCATTGAACCGCTCAATGGTGTTCTGCTGTTCAGCGTTGAATGTTGACACCTGTGTTTCAAGATTGGCAAAGAATTGATCGTTCTGTTGTTGGCTTTGTGCGTTGAACTGTTTGGCGGCATTCTGAGCAGCGTACTGGGTGAACAATGCCTGTGCATTGACAGCAGCGTCAGCCTGTGCAATCGGAAGTGCTGCTTCCATTGCGGCCTGTGTGATTGCCTGTCCTGCAATGCTGCTGGCTCCCATACCACGAGCCGCCATAATCTGATTAGCAGAGCGAATAGCCCCTGCCGCCCATGCTGGCACTTGTCCACCCTCAAAGTCCTCATACAAATCTGCAAGCTGACCCTGAACCGTTGCTTCATCCGTGAGTTGCAAATTGTCAGCAGTGTATTGCCCTGCTGCTGTTTTGTCAGATGCCGTTGCTGCATTGTATTGAGCGGAGGTCATCTGTGCCTGAATTGCATTCGGGTCAAGCAGCTTGCCCTCTGTAGTCAGGAAATCTTGTTCACGTTCCTGAATTAGGGTGGGGTCCAGACGCGCACCTTCAGGGAGTGTTGGATTGAACGCTTGGTCCTCCATTCTGCCCTTGATGGTTTGGTTGCCGTATTGGTCAACCGCACCGCGATATGCGCCTTCTTTAAATGCACCTGCTTGGCCTGTACCCCATTCGCCTTGATAGCCTTGGGCACGAAGCTCTTGCCGTTCCTTGAGTACGTCCAGTGGAATTGTTTGAGGGTCAGTAAATTGACCGCCAAGCAGGTCAGCACGAATGGAACCCGTGTTGGGGTCCATATATTGTTCTGTTGCAGGGCCGCGCTGTTGGAATGCGCCCTGCTCATAATTGGATACATGGGTTCCTAGAGAAACAGATGGGTTGTCGGGAAACCTGCCAACATAGTGAGCATAAAGTGCGTCAAACTGTGTTGGGGTAGGGTTTTCACCGTCCGCATCGTATTGGCCCTGTCCAGTGAAGCCGGGGTTTTGTAGTACTTCTGGATTCGCCTGTGCATATGACTGAAAGTCAAACTGATCAAATGGGACAACATTATTGGGCAAGTCTGATGTAATCTGCGACCAATCATAGTTGGACTCAGCGGGAGCACCGTAGCTATCAATGATGGATTGAGTGGTTACAGTTTGGGACTCAGGGCGAGGTACTCTCGTGTCATCTCTCGTTTGAGAAGTGTCGAGAGACGGCCCTGTAGTGGATGTCCCATCGACTGTGGTAGGTACTTCATACCGCCCGCCCGGTAGGGCATCATAATCTACAGACAAACCTTGAAAGTCGGGGCCGAGGTACTGCTGCCTAATATTATCAGAGATAACATGCTGTCTACCTTGTGCATCAGTGTAGTAGCCTTGTTGCGCCAAACCCTGATTGAAGATACGTCCTTCCCCACTCATCTGATAGAACGGGTCTTGCATGTACGTCGCATAGTCATCCGCCAATTGCAATGTTTGCGGATCAACTGTCGTCATGCCGGGGCCGGGAGCGTTATACACTGAACCCCCCGTGTAATCGAACGGGTTGTCATATGCATTAACGAACTTACTTTTGTTCTCTGGCCCGACAGCAGGATATGCCGTGGTGTAAGCAACATCTGTGCCGCCAGTGTAACTTTGAATCCAATCAGGAGCCTGATACGTATCTGCCATTGTTTACACCATGTCGCGAGGGTCCAACATTACAGGCCCCATTGGACCCATGTTGGTAGTAGAAGCCACGTCAGTCAAACCCTGAGTAGTTGTTTGAGTGGCCTGTGGGGTTGTGGCTTGTTGCAGAGAAGGCTGCATAGGGCTTTGCATCATTGGGGAACCAAGCATTTGCTGCACACCTTGTTGGGTTTGGTATGCAAGGGGCTGTATGTCCTGAAGTTGGCGGCTGATGTCACCTCGTTCAGACAATCCCTGCTCCCGTACATCATTCAGATTACCGAGAGTTTGTTGACTGCGTTGGTTGTACAATCCCCGAAACTCACCAAGCTGATTTCCGAATTGGTCAAACTGTCCCCCAAGTGTAGACATTTGATCTCCGTACCCCTGCAAGGCACCAAACACTGTTTGTCCTTCTTGGGTCGGAGTCCCTAAAGTGTTTTGGACATTGGTAACACCCGTGCCAACAGTGCCAATGTCCCCCTGTAGGGTTGCTTGGTTCTGCATGATGGCTTCCTGTCCAGTACCAAGAGCTTGCTGCCCCTGCCCCAAATACTGCTGCCCTTGCTCCAAACCAGAGAAGCGGGGGTCCATGACACCGTAAGTTGTCTGAGCTACATCAGAAGCAGATGGTCCCTGATATGCGGGAGGGGTCTGTTGTTGTTGAGGTACAGGCTGGTTGCTGTACATTTGTTCCAAAGTGCCAACATCAAGGCCTTGGTTTTGTGCCCAATCCCCAAACCCACCAGAGCCAAAATCGCCCGTGTAGCCAGTTTGTGACGCAAGCCATCGATTCTTGTCTGTATTGTAGCCGTAGTTAGCCATATCAAATCACCATTATCAAAATTGCAGTAACAACTGCTAGTCCAATTCCAACACAGTACTCAGTGAACGCATACGTTGGAAATTTATTACGC
>Ga0208785_1000219_pt1 | contig 25552 bp, 20 predicted proteins | sample DEB08_DNA_2_FD_185499 | JGI IMG/M metagenome (GOLD analysis project Ga0208785, IMG submission 185499) | Aqueous microbial communities from the Delaware River and Bay under freshwater to marine salinity gradient to study organic matter... | ecosystem: Environmental > Aquatic > Marine > Coastal ...
CCACCGTGCTCCGACGCTTCCTGCACGACCTCGCCGGTTGCGAGCCGTCGTGGGAGATGTCCTCGGTGATCGTGGAGCAGGTCGAGTCGATCCGGGCGCAGGTGGGCTCGTCGCGAGTGATCTGCGGTCTCTCCGGCGGGGTTGATTCATCAGTCGCCGCCGCCCTTGTCCATCGCGCGGTCGGCTCCCAGTTGACCTGTGTGTATGTCGACACGGGTCTCATGCGTCGCGGCGAGACCGAGCAGGTGCTCGAGACCTTCCGCCGGAACATGGGGATCGATCTCATCCACGTTGACGCTGGCTCTCGGTTCTTCGAGCGACTGGCGGGGATCACGGAGCCGGAGGCGAAGCGCAAGGCGATCGGCGAGCTGTTTGTGCGGATTTTCGAGGAGAACACGGGTGGGTTGACCGAGGCCGAGTTCCTAGTGCAGGGAACGCTCTACCCGGACCTCATCGAGAGCGGCGGAACCGACGGCACGGCCGAGGTGATCAAGAGCCATCACAATGTTGGTGGGCTCCCTGACGACATGACCCTCGAGTTGGTTGAACCGCTTCGTGAGTTGTTCAAGGATGAGGTGCGGGCGCTCGGCACTGAGTTGGGCTTGCCTGACGAGATGGTGTGGCGTCAACCGTTCCCCGGTCCCGGTCTCGGGGTGCGGATCATCGGCGAGGTGACCCCCGAGCGCGTGGTGACCCTCCAGGCGGCGGACGCGATCGTCCGTGAGGAGATCGCGCTCGCGGGGCTTGAGCGGGAGATCTGGCAGGCGTTCGCGGTGCTGCCTGATATTCGGTCGGTCGGGGTGATGGGGGATGAGCGCACGTACGGGCATCCGATCATCATCCGGGCGGTCACCAGTGACGACGCGATGACGGCGGACTGGGCGCGTCTGCCCTATGACCTGTTGGAGCGGATGTCGCAGCGGATCATCAATGAGGTGCCGGGGATCAACCGGGTGGCCTACGACGTGACGTCGAAGCCGCCGGGCACCATCGAATGGGAGTGACGACGGACTCGGCGGTTCCGCAGCCGCGATCGCAACACGTTCGTAATATTGGTTAGCCTGATCGGGTCATGTTCGACGGCCGCCATCCGCTCCGCCGGCGCGCGATCGCTGCGTTCGCGGCGATTCTCGCCTCCACCGTGATGATGCCCTCGGTGGTCGGCGCGCAATCGATCGACGATCAGCGTCGCGAGGTGGAGCGCATCGTCGACGAACTTGACCGGCTTCATGTCAAGGCCGACACGCTCGCCGAGGACTACGCGGTCGCCATGGACGACCAGCGGCGACTGTCGGAGGACATCGCGCTCGCGGAGTCGCGAGTCGCCGAACGGGAGGCCGAACTGACCTCGCTCCAGGGTGACCTCGCGACCGTCGCGGTTCGAGCGTTCACTCGATCGGGCACCGATGTGCTCGGTCCGCTGCTTTCGGATGCAGCGACCTATAGCGACAACCTTCAGCGCGATCAGTACTCGCGGATCGCGCTCGCCGTCGGTGCTGGGACGACTGACGACCTCGGAGAGACCATCCGCGAACTCGGAATCGAACGTGCCGAACTCGACCGGCTCCGGTCCGAGTCTGAGGAGCTCTCGGTCGACATCTCCGACAAGTTGGCTCTTGTGGAGGAGTGGACGTCGGCCTATGAGGAAGCCAAGTCGGATGCCGAGGCGCGGCTCGGCGATCTCATTGAGGCTGAAGAGCAGCGTCGTTCCCAAGAGGCCTTCGAGAGACTCCAGCGCGAACTTGAGGCCCAGCGCGCGGCTGCTGCGGCAGCCGCCGGTTCGGCCGGGTCGTCGGGCGGCTCCTCGACCGGTTCCGGAGGCGGCTCGGTTGCTCCGGTGATCTCGAATTATCCCGCGCCGAGTGGCCTCGCCGGGGTCGCGATCCAAGCCGCTCTCGGACAGTTGGGCGTTTCCTATCGCTACGCGCAGGCCTCACCGGGCGTCGCGTTCGACTGCTCCGGCCTCACGTATTACGCCTGGGCGCAGGCTGGGGTAAACCTGCCGCGCAACTCGCGGATGCAGGCCGCAGCGATCCCGCGAGTGCCGATCGCGGCTGCGCAGCCCGGAGATCTGCTCTTCTATTACTCGCCGATCAGCCACGTCGGTATCTATCTCGGTAACGGCCAACTGGTCCACGCTCCCAACACGGGCACCCATGTGAAGGTCGCCAATGTTCGATGGGGGAAGGTCGTCGCAGTCGGCCGTCCGGGCTAAGCGATCGCGCTCAAGCCAACTACCGTCTGTTCGTGCTCGGAATCGATGTCGCTCCGGTCTCAGACTGGTTGACGCGCAACGTCGATCGGCTCACCGGCCCGTTCACTTTCGAGACGATCGAGGGTGGCCGCTCCAACCTCACGTATCGGGTGACCGATGCCGTCGGCACCCGGTTCGTGCTCCGCAGGCCGCCGCTCGGTCATGTGCTCGCAACCGCTCATGACATGGCTCGCGAGCACCGCATCATCTCGGCTGTTGGTACGACAGATGTTCCAGTTCCGATAACGCTCGGCCTCTGCGAGGACGAGGCGGTCAACGGCGCGCCGTTCTACGTCATGTCGTTCGTCGACGGCGAGGTGCTCGATTCGCCTGAGCGCGCCTCGCACATGGCCCCCGAGGTTCGGCGGGCAGCGGCGCTGCATCTGATCGATGTTCTCGCCGACCTCCACGCCGCCGATATCGACGCCATCGGGCTCGGCGACCTGGCGAAGCGCGAGGGGTATGTGGAGCGTCAGGTTCGTCGGTGGTCGAGTCAATGGGAGCAGTCGAAGACCCGGGAACTTCCGGCCGTCGACGAGGTCGCGAGGCGCCTCGCCGCTGCCGTGCCCGACCAGCAATCGGTGGCGGTGGCCCATGGAGACTTCCGATTCGGGAACTGTTTGACGGACACGACGACCGGCCGGATCACCGCTGTGCTCGACTGGGAGTTGTGCACGCTCGGTGATCCTCTCGCCGACCTCGGATATCTCGGTGTCTACTGGGCGGGCGGCGACCCCGCGCGGGCTCGGCACAATGACCCGACAGGACTCGATGGCTTCCCGACCTACGACGAGATCGTTGGTCGCTACGCCGATCGCTCAGGTCTCGACGTGTCTGGCATCGATTACTACGTCGCCTTCTCGTGCTTCCGACTCGCCGCGATCTCCGAGGGTGTCTACGCCCGCTACATCCACGGGGCCATGGGGGATCAGGCCTCACCCGAGTTGCTCGACACCTTCCGCACCGCTGTCGAGGAACTCGCCGAACGAGCATTGGAGTCACTCGGATCATGACAGCAGTTACCCAGCTCGATGGTTGGGAGCATTCGGAGTTCACTGCGGCCGGCATCACCCACGGGGTGTTCCGTCGTGGCTCGGGGCCCCTCGTCATCGTCATCCATGAGATTCCCGGCATCACCCCGAAGGTGAGACGCTTCGCGGAGGAAGTCGTCGACCGAGGCTTCACCGTCGCCATGCCGATCCTCATCGGCACTCCCGACCGACCAGCAACCCGTGGCTATCTCGCTTCGACGTTCGCGAAGGTATGCGTCTCCTCGGAGTTCACCACCTGGGCGGTTGGGCGCACCTCACCGATCATCGGTTGGCTCCGCGCTCTCGGCCGTTCGCTCCACGCCGAGATCGGCGGCTCCGGCATCGGTGCCGTCGGCATGTGCTTCTCGGGGGGCTTCGCTCTCGGCATGATGGTCGACGAGTTGATGCAGGCCCCGGTGCTGTCGCAGCCCTCCCTCCCGATCGCCGTGGGTGCTGACCGGGCCGGTGATCTCAACCTGTCTCCTGATGACCTCGAGGCGGTGGTGCAACGGGCGGCGAACGGGTGTGAGGTGCTCGGACTCCGCTTCACCGGTGACCGGATGGTTGGCACGCGGTTCGAGACGCTCCGACGCCTTCTCGGAGATGCTTTCATCGCGGTCGAGTTGCCGAGCTCGGCATCCTCTGACCATTCGGTGTTGACCGAGCAGCGAGATGACGCCTCGGTGGGCAAGGTCCTTGAGTTCCTCGAGCGAAGGCTCAAGACGTCCGCCTAGGCTGATCCGCGTGGACTCGCACTCGATGGTGCTCAGTGTTCCCGGCATGACCTGCGGTCACTGTGAGGCGGCGGTCACCACGGAGGTCTCGGCGCTCGACGGAGTGTTGGCCGTCGCGGTCGATCTCGACGCGAAGACGGTGACCGTCACCGGAACCTCCCTCGATCGCGAGCGCATCGTCGCGGCGATCGATGAGGCCGGCTTCGATGTCGGCTGACCCGACGACGCACCCCGTCGCGACCGTCGACCTCGCGGTCACCGGAATGACCTGCGCGGCATGCGCCGCGCGCATCGAGCGGCGTCTCAATCGTTCGGAAGGCATTACGGCGAGCGTGAACTACGCGACCGAGCGCGCTCGAGTCAGCATCGATCCGGCCTTGCTTCGCGATCGGGGGCTCGACTCGATCGTCGACGAATGCGTCGCCACCGTGATCGATGTTGGTTACGGCGCATCGCGGAGTGACCGAGATGATCCGGCGGAATCCGACCACCGACTCGCCGACTTACGACGTCGACTCGTCGTCGCGGCGGTCCTTGGGACTCCGGTCCTCGCGCTGTCAATGATCTCCGCTCTGCAGTTCGATGGTTGGCAGTGGGCGACGCTCGCACTCGCGTTGCCGGTGTCGACCTGGTCGGCGTGGCCCTTCCACAACGCCATGTGGCGCAACCTGCGTCACGGTCAAGCCACGATGGACACGCTGGTGTCCGTCGGGGTCTCGGCCGCGACGATCTGGTCGCTTTGGGCCCTGATCGCGACCGATGCCGGCGATATCGGGATGACGATGTCGATGTCCCTCGATGGAGGAGACGGGACACCGCATATCTACCTCGAGGTGGCCTCCACCGTCGTCGCGTTCATCCTCGGCGGCCGGTATTTCGAGGCAAGGGCGAAACGACGGGCCAGGGAAGCGTTGCGCGCCCTGCTCGATCTCGGCGTCGATCGGGTTACCCGGCGGACAGCCGATGGCAGCCTCGTCGAGGTCGACATCGCCGAGCTCGCCGTCGGCGATGAGTTCCTCGTGTACCCCGGGGCTCGCGTCGCGACCGATGGCGAGGTGGTGGAGGGCACTTCGGAGATCGATATGGCCTTGCTCACGGGTGAGAGCCTTCCGGTGCTGGTCACCGCTGGTGATCGGGTGGTGGGTGCCGCGGTCAACACCTCCGGGTTGCTCGTCGTCCGCGCCACCGCGGTCGGTGCTGGCACTCAACTCGCTCAGATGGCCCGCATGGTCAACGAGGCGCAGTCGGGAAAGGCGCCGGTGCAGCGGCTCGCGGACCGGGTGTCAGCGGTGTTCGTGCCGATTGTGATCGGCCTCGCCATCGTGACGGTCGTTGCGTGGATAATCATCGACGGGTCGGTCGAGAGGTCGTTCTCGGCCGGGGTCGCCGTGCTGATCATCGCCTGCCCCTGCGCGCTCGGGCTCGCGACGCCGACCGCGTTGCTCGTTGGCACCGGTCGCGGAGCGCGGCTTGGCATTCTCATCCGTGGACCGGAGGTGCTCGAGGCGACCCGACGGGTCGACACGCTCGTGCTGGACAAGACTGGGACGGTCACGACTGGCGTGATGTCGGTCGTTGAAGTTCGAGCGAACGAGGGTGGCGATCGCGATCACCTGTTAGCCCTCGCCGCCTCGGTCGAGTCGGGAAGCACCCATCCGATCGCCCGGGCGATCACCGCCGCCGCACCCCACCCCATCACCGGGGCGGCCGATGTCGTTGAGCGCCCCGGAGTCGGCGTGGAGGGAACAGTAGATGGCCGTCGGGTCATGGTGGGTCGAGCGACCGCCGTCGATGCCGTGGCGGCGTGGGGTCGAGCTGACGTCTCCGTGGTCGAGGTGTCAGCCGATGGGGCGATCCTCGGCTGGATCGCGCTCGCTGATGATCTGAAGGGTTCGAGCCGCTCGGCGGTCGCCGCCGCTCGAGCAGCCGGACTCGAACCGATCCTCGCCTCGGGTGACCGGGCGGAGGTGGTCAACGAGGTGGCTGACCGCCTCGGCATTGAGCGGCGACTTGCCGAGGTGATGCCCGCCGACAAGCTCACGTTGGTGCGCGACCTGTCGGCGGAGGGGCGTGTCGTGGCGATGGTGGGCGACGGGGTCAACGACGCCGCTGCCCTCGCCGCGGCCGATCTCGGTCTCGCCATGGGTTCGGGCACCGATGTCGCCATCGCGGCGGCGGATATCACGCTCGTGAGAGACGACCTCTCGGCGGTGGTGGACGCGATCAGGCTCTCGCGGCGAACGCTCCGAACGATCCGGGTCAATCTGTTCTGGGCGTTCGGCTACAACGTCGCGGCTATCCCACTCGCGATGACCGGGCAGCTGTCCCCGCTGGTCGCTGGCGCGGCGATGGGGCTGTCGAGCGTGTTCGTGGTCTCGAACAGTCTTCGGTTGCGGCGATTCCGCTAGGGCTCAACTCAGCTGAGCGCGGCAACGGCGAGTTCACGCGCCGCCTGGTAATCGGCCTTGCCGTTCGGGGCCCGCGGCACCGTGTCGACGATCACGATGTGGCGCGGCGCCTTGAAGCCGGCCAGTTGGTCCTTGACGCCCGCGATCACCGACTCGGGTGTGACCTCCGATGAGCCACTCAACACCGCGGTCACCGTCTGGCCGAACTTCTCGTCGTCGACGCCCACCACGAGGCAGTCGATGACGCCGTCGACGCGCTTCACCGCCTCCTCAACCTCTTCCGGGAAGATCTTCTCCCCGCCGGAGTTGATGACTTGGCTGCCGCGGCCGAGGAGCACCAGCGTGCCGTCTTCGAGAATCTGGCCCATGTCTCCGGGGAAGGAGTAGCGGACTCCGTCGATCTCCCGGAACGTCGCCGCGCTCTTCTCAGGGTCCTTGAAGTATCCGAGCGGCACCAGACCGCCGGCGGCCACCCGGCCGATCTCATCGGAACCGGGGGTGATTTCACGGTCGTTCTCATCGAAGAGCTTGGTGGTGGGGTTCGCGGAGAAGCGCGCTGTCGCGGTTGACATGCCCCGCATCGAGATTTGTGATCCCATTGAGCCCTCGCTCGACCCCATGGCGTCGTAGAGGAACACTTGGGGCAACCGGTCGAGCATCGCCTCCTTGACCTCCGAGGTCCACATGACACCCGAGGAGAGCACCATCTTCACCGAGGTGAGGTCGTAGGCCTCGCTGCGGTCGGCCGCTTCGTCGATCGCGGAGATGATCGGCTTGGCGAACGAGTCGCCGACAATGGTCACATGGGTGGCCCGACGCATCGAGATCGTTCCAAGCACCTCGTGGGGATCCAGGCTGCGACTGGTGAGGGTAACCAGGTGACCACCGCCGAGATGGGGGATGAGCGCCCCGAGCCAGAGTCCGGTGCCGTGCATGAGCGGCGCGCCGACGAGGGAGACCGCTGACTCGCCTCGCTCGTGAACGCCTGCCACGACGCCGGCGATATCGGCGGCGGCTTCGGGCACCGGCAGTCCGATCGCCGGGAAGCCGAGGCCGCAGAAGAACTGGGTGATCTCACCGGTGGCATACATGACGCCCTTCGGCATGCCGGTGGTCCCGCCGGTGTAGAGCATGTAGATGTCGGACTCCTCGCGGGTGATCCTCGGCATGGGGTCGTGTCCGGTGATGAGGTCCTCGAAGGCGACGGCACCCTCGACGGACACACCGGCAGTGCCGGTGTCGTCCACTTCCACCAGCAGCCGGATCCCCGGAAGTGAACCCGCCACGCGGGCGACTCGGTCGGCGAGGGACGAGTGGTAGACGAGGGCCTCGGCGTCGGAGTTCTCCAAGAGGTAGAGCAGCTCGTTGTCGAGATAGCGGTAGTTCACGTTGACTGGAACGCCCCGCATCTTGAACGCGCCGAACTGGGCCTCCATGTACTCGTTGCCGTTGTAGAGGTAGAGGGCGATCTTCGAATCGGGTCCGAGCCCGGCCGCGGTGTAGGCGGCGGCGATCCGCGCTGCGCGGTCCTCGTAGTCGGACCACGATCTGGTGACCGTGCCGTTCGTGACGGCCGGTCGATCTCCGACGACGTCGGCGATCGATTCCCACACGGTTGCCCAATGCATCTCCATGCGTGGATCGTAGGCGACCCGCATCGGGCCGCTGAACGGGGGCGCGGCGAGGGGTGGTGTGTGCCACCATGACGCCATGGTGGACGGCGAGCAGCGCCATGCCGACGCGGTTCGCGCCGCCTGGGTCGATTATGGCGATGGCCGCGCCCTGGTGCGCCTCGACGAACTGAGCGCCATGGTGTCGACCAACCGGGTGTTCCGACTCGCGCTCGACGACGGCTCCTCGGTGATCGCGAAGTCGTCCAATTACGGATCGTTCTTCCTGTTCGCCGAGGACCACGACCGTCTTCATCGCTGCTCGCGGCTGCTGACCGGAGGGCCGTATGAGAACTTCATGGCGGGTTCGCTCACCGTCGACGACCGGCCCTACCTCTGGTACGACGGCGAAATGTGGGTGGTGCTCTACCGAGAGGTGGAGGTGCGCGACCGACTGCCCGCGATCCTCACGCCCACCCAAGTGGAGTCGTTTGGCGCCGAGATCGCGCGTTTTCATCGGGCCTGCTCATCGGTGTCGCGGCTAATCCCCCCGACGTCGAAGACCGTCACCTCGGACGCGGTGAACCTCTACGAGATGACAGCGAGTCGTCGCGCCGGGGAGGAACTTGGTCTCGACCCGTCTCGCCTCGACATGGTCCACCGGCACGCTCATCGCTTCTTGATGGCGGTGCACGAGTGCGGATACGACTACTGGCCGAAGATGCCGGTGCTGATCGACTGGAACCTCGGCAACTTCTCGATCGAGAACGAGCCCGACGGGAGTTTCCGGCTGTTCAGCCGATGGGATTACGACTGGTTCCGAGTGGAGACCCGCTTGCTCGACTTCTACTTCTTGTCGCGGGTGTCGTCGCGCACGGGTGACCGCACGACCTTCACCTACGGCTCGCATACCCTGTTCGAGGATCGCTTCGTCAGGTTCCTGCGCGCCTACCACGAGGTCTTCCCACTCGAGGAGCGTGAGATCAGGTTCCTGAAGGAGACGTACCGCTTCTTCCTTCTGAACTACGTGGTGCGTGAGGGACGCTTCTTCTTCCGGCGCGATATCTGGCAGCACCTGCTCCACGACGTCGTCGATGTACACCTTCCACAACTCGACGAACTCGATTTCGGCGCGCTGGTCGGCCTCGTCACCGACTGAGCGGGGTCGAGGCCGGCCTAGTTCGGATCCTGAACCGAGATGACCACCTTGCCCGTGGTGTGACCGGCCGCGACGTCCTGAGCAGCGAGCCAGGCGCGGGGTAGTGGTTCCCGACGCGACACGGCCGCGTCGAGAGATCCAGCCGCCAGCAGGGTGAAGATCTCGCTGGCCGCGAGGGCGACGAGGTCGGGCCGTTCGATCGGGTATCGCCACCAGTGCACTCCGGTGACCTCCAGATTCTTCACGAGCACGTGATTGGCCCGCACGGTCGGCGGGCCGCCGCCCGTGAACCCGACGATGACGTGCCGTCCCTCGAAGCGCAGGAGCCGCGCCGCCTGCTCGCCGGCGGTTGAACCGACCGGGTCGACCACGACGTCGACCCCGGCTCCCTGTGCCGAGAGTTCATCGCGCAGCCGCAGGGCCCAGTCCTCGTCGCCTCGATCCCAGACCGTGTCGGCACCGAGCCGTAGCGCCTCGTCCACTTTGGAAGCGGAGGTGACCGCGTGCACGACACAACCGTGGGCCTTCGCTAACTGGATCGTCATGGATCCGACTCCGCCGGCCGCGGCGAGCACCAGCACATGTTCCCCCGGGGCGACTCGAGCGCGTCGATGGAGCGCGAACCATGCCGTCTGCGCGTTCGTGTGAACGGCGAGCGCTGCCTCTGGATCCACATCATCGGGCACCGCTTCGACCTGCCGCGGGTCGCAGAGCGCATGTTCCGCCCACGACCCGCTGCCGCCGGCGGTGAGCCCGACCACCAACTGGCCAACCGTCAGGTCACTACTCCCGGTCGTGGTCACCCGGCCGAGCACCTCGAGTCCGGGGGTGAAGGGATACGGCGGGATGGTCTGATACGTCCCGCCAACCACGAGGTTGTCCGCGAAGTTGACCGCTGCGGCCACCACCTCCACGCCGATCAGTCCTGCGGCGACCGATGGCTCGGGTAGCGATTCCTCCCAGGTGATCTCCCCGGGGGCGGCCACTCGCCAACCGCGCATCAGCCGTCCCCGTCGAGCAGTCGATCGAGTGAGCGATGGAGGTGTTGGAGACTCGGCTCGTTTCGGCCGACGATCTGCGTTGGCGCGCGACCCGAGGAGGCGCTGAGTTGTATGCCGGCTGCGGTGGAGAAGTCTTCAGTGTCGGTGACCTCGACCAACAGATCGAAATTTCGCCTCCAGTGGTCCTCGGAACGCGGGCTGTCGGTCGGCACGTAGAGGGCGACGTCGAGAACGCACTCCCCGGGGTGCGCGCCCGGTCGACTCCGGTAAAGCTGGACATGGTCCTGCTGGTGAATGAGCACCGTTCCGGGAACGAGGAACCACAGGATCGTCGCGTGAGGCAGGAGCGAGGCACCCTCGGTGACCTCCTCGATCCCGCGGCGCGGGACCACCATCCGGCCGTGACGTCCGAAGGTGTCACTCAATGTCGCGTCCGATCGGATCATCGGGGCGAGGGTGTCCCGGTGGAGGACCGCGACATGGAATGACTCGGCGAACGTCTCGACCGCGAGCTTCCAGTTCATCGGCCGAACGAACCGAGTGGAGGCGAAGAGACGGTGTCCAGCGAGGTCGAGGGGCCCGAGCTCGGCACCCGCTCCTTCGGCTGGGTCGTCGGGAATGACCACGGAGGGGTCACCTGACACCCAGATGACACCATCGCGCTCGGTCACCGGGAGCGCGACGAGGCCCTCGGCATCGCCGTCGAAGTACTCAGCTCCGCGCCGTTGACCGGCCGCGCCATCGAGGCGATAGGTCCAGCCGTGGTAGCTGCAGATGAGCCGTCGCGCCGATCCGCAGCCGTGGGCGACGGTCGCGCCGCGGTGCCGGCAGACGTTGAGGGAGGCGTGGAGCGCGCCGTCGCTGTCACGGGTGAGCACAACGGGAACATCACCGACGTCGACCGCGGCGAAGGTCTCTGGGCCGGGAAGCAAACTTGAGAGCCCGACGGCAGTCAGAGCGTTGCCGAGCAGCGCCCTCTCTCGTTCCCAACGGTCGCGGTCGGTGTAGATCGAGGGATCGACACTCAGGGTCGTCTCGGCGGCATCGGTGGTGGTCGCTCCGTCGGCGGCAAGGTGTTCGGCGATCCGTTCGAGGAGGCGTGACTGGGTGGCCTCATCCATGGCGGTGCTCCTTAGCGAGCTCAGCATGGGATGGCTCGGAGAGGTACGTGATTACGAACGCGTCCTCGTCGATGGTCTGGGTACGCGACCAGTAGTCGACGAGGCGGAACGGCATGGGTGACCTGACACGACCCTCCTCGGTTCGGTAGTAGGTCGGTGTTCCCGGGTGCATCCACACGAGTTCGTCGTGCAGCCGGTCGACTTCGTCGGTGTATCGCTCCACCGCGTCCGGTTGAACCTCGACGGTGTCGATTCGCTCCTCAGCCATCTTTCGGATCCACGCGGCGATGTGGGCTGCTTGGGTGTCCGACATCCACATGACGCTTCCGCCGTGTCCCATGTTGGTGTTCGGTCCGTACATGACGAAGAGGTTCGGCATGCCGACCACGCTGATTCCGAGGAGTGCCCGCGGGTCGCGAGGCTCCCAGACGTCGCTCAATCCGACACCACTTCGCCCGGCGAGGTTCACCCGGCGGTCGAGAGATACGACGTCGAATCCGGTGGCCACGATGATGACGTCGACCTCGTGGAGGGTCCCAGCCGTGGTCACGACGCCCTCCTCGGTGATGCGAGCGATCGGTGTGACCTCAAGGTCGACATGGGGACGACAGAGCGTCTCGAACCAGCCGTTGTCGATGAGGATCCGCTTGCCGAATGGCGGGTAGGAGGGGACGCAGTGCTCGATCAACTCTGGGCGGCTCTCGAGCGAGGAGGTGATGAACTCCGTCATCTCCACTCGATGCCGGTCGTTGATCCGGTTCATCGACCGCTCCGGATGCGGCCACTCGGGGTCGCGCTTCAGGAACCTCAACAACCCGTCCCCATAACGCCAGGACTGACCGAACCGATACCAGCGGCCGTACCAGGGCAGTGAGGCGAAGAGTTCGGCGGTTCGAGGGTCGACGGTGTCGCGGTACTCGGCGACCGGTCGCACCCATTGGGGCGTGCGTTGGAACACGATCATGTGGGCCACGCGGTCGGCGATCGTCGGTACCAACTGCATTGAGGTCGCCCCGGTGCCGATCACCGCTACCCGCTGACCGTCAAGGTCGACGTCACCGGGCCAGCGTGCGGTATGGAAGATCGGTCCGGTGAACGACTCCTCGCCGTCGAAGTGAGCGCGGTGCGGTTCGCTGAAGTGGCCGGTGGCTGGGACGAGCACGCGGGTCGACTCCGTCCAGGTCTCACCGCTGTCGACGTGCCTCAGCGTGACCGCCCAGTGAGCGTCGCCCTCGTTCCACTCGGCCCGCACCATCTCGATGCCGAAGCGTGTCCGGTCGAGCACTCCGCGCTCTTCGGCCACGCTGGCGAGGTAGTCGTGGATCTCCTCCCTCGGGGAGAAGAAGCGACTCCAGTCGGGCTTCGGTGACCACGAGAAGGAGTAGAAGTGGTTCGGGGTGTCGACCCCGCACCCCGGATACCGGTTCTCGAACCAGGTGCCGCCGAGATCAGCGTTCCGCTCGATCAGCCTCACGTTGACGCCATCAGCGATCAGCCGAGAGGCGAGCGCGATGCCCGACACCCCCGCGCCGACGATCAATACGTCGGGCACTGGGAGGGCGGCATCGATCGGTGGCCTCCGCTCGACGAGGCCCATGTCCGCCATGGTCATCGCGACGTACTCCCCGGGAACGTTCTCGCCGAGGAACACCGACATCATCCGGTGAAGCAGTTCGGGATCGGGTCGGTCGATCACCGGAGCGGGGATGCCGTTGGAGATCTGCTCCATCACGGCGTCGATGATCGCGTCACGGGTGGCGTCGCCGAAGCCGGCCCGCGGGTCGGCCACGAGTCGTACGTCACGGGCCGGCGTGAAGGGCTCCTCAAGCCACCGGAGGTCGCCCGTCAGGTGCACGAGGCACATGACGAGGACGCGGAGATCGGCGGTCTCGAGGGTCTCGCGGTCGATCGCGTGGGCGGGGTCGATCATCACCGTCCGACGGTATGCCGGTGCCGGTCCGCCGAAGGAATCGGGACTGGGTCGCCGGTCAGATGCGGTGTTCTGACGCGGTCACGAGGCGGCGCATATTGCCGAGGTGGCGCGTCATCACGATCGAGCAGAGACCAACCGTGGCGAGAATTTCCCAAGAATCGCGACCGACGATGACAATGCCGATCGGCAGCACACCGACGGCGAGGATCGACGCGAGCGAGGCGAGTTTGGTGAGCCTCGATACCGCGAGCCACAGGATCACCGCGCCGAGGAACACGATGGGGGAGAGCGCTGCGAACGCGCCGCCTCCGGTGGCCACGCCTTTGCCACCTCGGAGGCGTCGGCCGACGGGGAGGATGTGCCCGATGATGGCGGCGCCGGCGAGGGCGTAGCCGGCCGGGCGTCCTGCGATGAGCAGGCCAGCCCCGGCGCAAATGGCGCCTTTGGCTGCATCGAGAACGAAAACCCACACGCCTTTGCGCCAGCCGAGGTTTCGGCTGATGTTCGAAGCTCCCGGGTTGCCCGAGCCCACTTTGGTGATGTCGATGCCGGAGGCCCGGGCGATGAGGGTGGCACTCGGAAAGGTGCCGAGGAGGTAGGCGAACGGGATCGCCACCCAGGCCGCGATGTTCACGGCGTCACTTTGTCACCAGGGCGACCGGCACGGGGGTGATGGGTCGCGGTCGTCGGGAGTGGTCGACATCGGAGACCGGTCGCGGTCCGGCTTCGGCGAGGGCACGCTCTCCCTCACCACCGACGCATTCCGGGTCGGGGCCATCGAGTGGGAGGCCGGTGAAGAATTTCGCGGCCATGCAGCCCCCGCGGCAGACGTCGTAGGCGCCGCATGACGCGCAAGCTCCCGCGGAGCCTGGCTCGCGGAGTTCGGCGAAGAGGGATGATTCGCGCCACACGGTGGTGAATCCTCCGTGGTCGCGGGTGTTGCCGGCGCGGAACTGCTCGTGGATGACGAAGGGGCAGGCGTAGACGTCGCCAACCGGGTCGACTAGGCACACGACGCGTCCCGCCCCGCACATGTTGAGCCCGGGAAGGCTCTCGCCGAGAGCGTTGAGGTGGAAGAACGAGTCGCCGGTGAGCACGCGGTCGCCGTGGTCGAGCAGCCAGCGGTGGATGACGCGCTGTTGGTCATCGGTGGGGTGGAGCTCGTCCCAACTCTGTGCTCCCCGTCCTGACGGCCGGAGGCGGGTCACCCTGAGTTGAGCGCCGAGGCTGTCGGCGAGGGCGAGCAAGCCATCGAGCTGGTCGACGTTGTGGCGGGTGACCACGATGGAGAGTTTGAAATCGCGCATACCGGCGTCGGCGAGCCGTCGTGCCGCCCTGATCGCCGTTTCGTGGGTGCCGGCGCCGCGCACCGCGTCGTTGGTGTCAGGATCGAGCCCATCGATGCTGATCTGCACGTCGAGGTAGTCCATCGAGGCGATCCGCTTCGCGGCGGCTTCGTCGATAAACGTGCCGTTCGTGGAGAACTTCACGCCGACACCGTTCGTGGTCGCGTGTTCGATAATGGTGAAGAAGTCGCGGCGGATCATCGGCTCACCGCCGCCGATGTTCACGTAGAACACCCCGAGTTCTCGGAGTTCGTCGACGAGGGCGATCGCCTCCGCGGTGCTCAGTTCTCGCGGATCACGCCGCCCCGACGACGACAGGCAGTGGACGCAGTCGAGGTTGCAGGCGTAGGTGAGTTCCCAGGTGAGGCAGATCGGGGCCATGAGGCCCCGCGAGAGTTGATCGACGAGCGCGGTCACGCCGCCACCTCGGTGATGATGCCTGAGCGCACGAGCGCGTCTAACGCGCGCTCGACGGCCGCTCGACGATCGGTCGGGATGCCACATGATTCGAGCACCTCGGTAGTCGGGGTGCTCCCGTCGAGGCCCTCCACCACTCGGACCACATCGGGATGTTTGAGGAAGACCAAGCGTCGGGTCCCGTAGTGGTAGGCGAGGGCGCCGAAGGGCTCGGGGCGCAGCGCGACATCCGGGTCGAGACGCAGGGCGGTCCGCTCCACGATCGTTCCGGCTGACGTAATGGTCTCGGGGCGGGCCGTCAGTAGACGCCGCACATGCCGTCGATCGAGATCTCCTCGACGAGTTCCTCGACGATCTCAACGGGGGCGGCTGGCGTGGCCTGGTCCTGCTCTACCTGACGCTGCTCAGAGACGGGCTGCTCGGACGTGGGCTGCTCGGTTCGGTCCATGGGCCGAGGCTAACCCACCGCCGTTCGCCCATTCGAAGGGCGGGTACTACTGTCGGAGCAACGCCGCTCGCTCCGAGTGGCCCGATCTGATGGGGGTGGACGATGAGGACTCGCGCAGCGATCCTGAGGGAACTGAACGCGCCGTGGAGCGTGGAGGAGATCGAGCTCGATTCGCCGAAGGCGGGAGAGGTGCTCGTCAAGCTCTCCGCCTCCGGCATGTGTCACTCCGACGAGCACGTCGTTACCGGCGATCTCGCCGGCGCTACTCCGCCCATGCCGATCATCGGTGGTCACGAAGGGGCCGGCGTCGTCGTCGAGGTCGGCGAAGGAGTGTCGAGTCTTGCGGTTGGCGACCATGTCGTCTTCGGGTTCATTCCGGCCTGTGGGCGTTGTGAGTCGTGCGTCACCGGTCACTCGAACCTGTGCGACGCCGGCGGGGAGGCCTTCCCCCTCGGCCTACAGATGACCGACGGCACCGCGCGGCACCACGATCTCGACGGCAACGACCTCACGCTGATGTGTTTGCTCGGCACCTTCGCTGAGCACACGGTCGTCAACGAGGCGAGCTGCGTGAAGATCCAGCCTGATTGGCCTCTCGACAAGGCCTGCCTGCTCGGTTGCGGCGTCGTCACCGGATGGGGGTCCGCCGTCTACGCGGCCGATGTTCAACCCGGCGAGTACGTCGCGGTCGTCGGCGTCGGCGGTATCGGTGCGAACGCCGTCCAGGGAGCCCGCATGGCGGGGGCCCGGGCGATCGCTGCGATCGACCCGGTCGAGTTCAAGCGCGAGAAGGCGATGGAGTTCGGTGCCACGCACACCTACTCCTCGATCCAGGAGGCGCTCGAGAACATGGGCGACTCCACCTGGGGTCGTGGCTTCGACAAGGTGATCATGACGATGGGCGTCGGCGACGGTGACGCGCTCGGTCAGGCGTTCTGGCTGGGCGCGAAGCGATCCAAGATCGTTGTGACCAACATCCATCCGACCGCCGAGCAGTCGATCGCTATTCCCGCGGCGATGCTTACCCTCTTCGAGAAGCAGGTCGTCGGTTCGCTCTTCGGGTCGGGCAATATCCGCCGCGACATCCCGAGGTTGCTTGAGCTCTACACCCAGGGTCAGCTCAACCTCGACGACCTCGTGACGAGGACCTACACGCTCGACCAGATCAACGAGGGCTACGACGCGATGCGCAACGGAGAGAACATCCGCGGTGTCATCGTCTTCGACTGACCGGTTGGGAATCGACCCGACTCTCACCATCGACGCTCTCCGACGATCCGTCGTCGGCCGGGGTCGAGAGATCGAGGTGTTGCTCGCGGCGCTTCGCTCGGGCCGGCACATCCTCCTCGAGGGCCCACCGGGAACCGGCAAATCGACGTTGCTGCGAACCCTCGCGGAGGGGGCGGGTGCCGATTTCGAGTTTGTCGAGGGAACCGCTGAGTTGACTCCTGCTCGCCTCGTCGGCCACTTCGATCCGGCGACGGTGCTGACCGAGGGGTACTCCCCTCAGGTCTTCGTTGACGGGCCGTTGTTGCGCGCGATGCGTTCGGGCGCCTTGCTCTATGTGGAGGAGATCAACCGCGTTCCCGAGGAGACCTTGAACGCGCTCGTGACCGTGATGAGCGAGCGCGAGATCGTCGTTCCTCGGCTCGGTCGGGTGGAGGCGGAGGATGGCTTCCGGTTGGTCGCGGCCATGAACCCGTTCGACGCGGTCGGCACTGGGCGGATCTCAGGTGCGGTCATGGACCGGGTGTGTCGGCTCACGTTCGGTTACCAAAGTGCCGAGGAGGAGGTCGACATCGTTGCTCGCGCGACCGGAGCGGTCGCCGACGCGTCCTTGACCGCTGTCGTCGAGATGGTTCGCGCCACGCGAGAGCATTCGGATCTGCGATCTGGGTCGTCGGTGCGCGGGGCGATCGACATGGTGCTCGTTGCTCGTGAGTTGGTTTCGATCCGCGGCGGTGCAGGAGTGCCGCTCGACGCGGCCTTGGTCGCGCTCTCGGGTCGGGTCCGGGTTCGCGAGGGGAGCGCGCGAACCGCCGAGGAGATCATCACCGAGCTCTGGGAGCGGTATCTCTCGCCGGCCGATCGTGCCAGCCGCTCGGAGGAGAACGATCCGGGAAAAGCGAGCGGCCGGACGGCTCGTCCGGCGGGCTGAAGCGCCCCTCTCCGGGCGGGGCTGGCGGTTCCCCGAGGGTCAATCGTTTCGAACTCGAGTCCGATCCGCTCTTCGGAGATCTCTCACCGGGTGTTGGTCGCCTCGATGAGCAGGCCTTCGAGGCCGCGCTTGCCGGTGAGCCCGACCACGCGCTCTCCCTGCTTGCCTCGATGGCGAACGCCGTCGATGAGGAACTGCGACGGCTCGCCCTCATGCTCGCCTGCTCGGTGTTCGTCGATCTGGCGCGCGGCACGCAGGGTTCATCGGGTTCGGGTCACCTCGTCTCGAGGCCGCTTCGACCGGGTTCCGGCGGCGATCTCGACATTGACCGATCGCCGGATGAACTCGCCCTCCGCCGACACGGGGTGCTCACCGGTGATGAGGTGCACGAGGTGAACTGGGTGAGGCCGCCGACTTCGGCGTGTCTCCTCATCGACCGATCCGGCTCAATGAGTGGTGCCGCTCTCGCCACCGCGGCGCTCTCGGCCGCCGCCGTGTGCCTGCGTCTCCCTCGACGACACGCGGTCATCAGTTTCGCAGGTGACGTGACCCACCATGTCGCCTTCGACGACCCGGTGGAACCCAATGAGACGGTTGAGCGAATGCTCGCCCTTCGAGGTCATGGCACCACCGACCTTCGGGGTGGTCTTGACGCCGCTCTCGCTGTGGCCGACGCGGCGCCGGCGGGTCGACATCTGACGATCCTGCTGTCGGACTGTCGGGCCACCGATCTTGCCGGGGTCGAGTCCGCGGCGGCGGCGGTGCCCGAACTGGCGATTCTCGCTCCCTCGGCGGACCACGATGCTGCGATGGGTCTCGCCCGCGCGGTCGACGCCCGGCTGTTCCTGCTGGAGGGGCCGCGCGACGTCGTGTCTGCCCTCGACGGCGCGTTCAGTCGCAGGTGACCAGCGGGTCGGGAACCCAACCGATCGTGTTGTCAGCCGGGGGATCGGTCTGAGCGGGAGATGCCTGTTCGAGCAGGATCGGCAGCAAGAGCTGCAGGAGGCCTGACTCTCCCGCGGGGCCGCCGACGATCGCGGGTTCGGGTGTCGGCTCAACTGCCGTGGAGGGTCCGGGCTCAGCCTCAAGCGGGGGAGCGTCGACCTCGTCGAGAGATACGGGGCTGGTGTCGAGGGTCGTGTCACCGCGGAAGAGGGCGAGGATGGCCTGCATCTCGGCGTTGTCGAGTTGTGGAATCAGCACCGCCTGCCCGCCGACGTTCCGGCCGGTCGAGGTCACCTGGTACGACCCGATCGAGGAGGTGTCCACCCCGCGAAGGGCGTTGCCGAAGGCGAGCAGTGTTGAGACGGTGAGATCGGAGTCGGTGATGACGTACTCGGCGTTCGCGCTGATGAGAGCCTGGGCCACATCGGGTCGGTAGAGGGCGTTGGACACCGCTTTGTCGATGGTGCGGCGGATGAAGTCCTGCTGTCGGGCGACGCGGCCGTAGTCGGACGTCGGATCCATGATCCAGTTGCCACTGTCGACGGGTCGCTCGTATTGCAGTTTGCGAGAGCGCACGTAGGCGAGGGCGGTGTCTCCGTCGAGGTTGACGCAACCGGTGGTGTCGATCTCGAGGCCCGTGGCGCGGTCGCGCACGCGCTGGGCGAACGGGACGCCGACCCCGTCGACGGAATCCACGACCTTTTTGAACGCGCAGAAGTCGACTTGGATGTAATGGTCGATCGGAATCCCGAAGTTGTCGCGGACTGTGTTGATCAACTTGTTGGGGTCGGAGGCGTCGAAAGCGGCGTTGATCCGGCCCCGCCGACCACCGTCGATACGCACGTACAGGTCGCGCTGAAGGGAGAGCGCGGCGACCTGTCCGGTGTCGGGGTTGACCCGCCACACCATGACGACGTCGGCCCGCTCTCCGAAGTTCTCGCGGCCGAGAAGGAATGGCGCGTAGGGAGAGTTCGGGTCGATGCAGGCGTTGTTGTCGGTGCCGGCGAGCAGGAAGTTGCTGGCTTCTGGCTCGGCGAGACCGGCATCGGGTTCGATCGGATCGACCTCCTCGACCCGGATCGGACCAGCATCGACTGGTGCCTCATCGCTGGTGACGCCGTCGTCGGTCTCGTCTGCCGTATTCACCCCGGCTGGCTGATCATCGGCCGGACCGGCGTCGATAACGACGAGTTGCCGCTGGGAGAGCGCCCATCGGCCGGTCGCCAGCACCGCGGCTGAGGCGAAACAGGCGAAGGCCCCGACGATCGCGGCTCCGATGGTGAGGCGCTGCGCCCACGACCTCCCCGGTGAGCGGTCCGTTCCGCTGTCGGGAGGTTCGGGGGCGGGATCCACGGGTGTCGTTCCTGTCGGTTGCGCGGTCACTCGCTGGGTGCGAGTCGGACCGCGACGTCCAGTGTGTCACCCGTCGAGGTTTCGATCGTGGAGATCGAACCCGCGTCGAGCAGATCACCCCGACCGGCTTCGAGGCAATCAGCCACATCGGCGGGAACGGTCACCGCGACATGCTCGACCGCGGCCCGCTGTCCCACCTTCGCCTCGGTTTTGGCGCGACGAACGCGCGCGAGCACCTCGAGCACAGGATCGAGGAGCTCGGGCCGCGCACCGACGCCGCTCGGTGCGGGCCAATCGGCGGTGTGAACGCTCGACGAATGCCACCAGCGCCAGCACTCCTCGGTAGCGAAGGGCAAGAAGGGAGCGAACAGCCGTTGCAGGGTGTCGAGGGCGACGGTGAGCGCCGCTTTCGCGGATGCGGCGGGTGCGTCGCCGCGGCTTCCGTAGGCGCGTCCCTTCACCAACTCCACGTAGTCATCGGTGAACCACCAGAAGAACGACTCGGTGCGCTCGAGAGCGCGGGCGTAATCGAAGGCGGCGAAGGCCGATGACGCTTCAGCGACGACCGCATCGAGGCGAGCGAGCATCGCCCGGTCGACCGGATCGGAGACCTCGTCGGCGCCGCCCTCACCGGATGAGATACCGAGGACGAACTTCGAAACGTTGAGGAGCTTCGTGGCGAGTTTCCGTCCGACCTTCATCTGCTCCTCGCTGAAGGCGGTGTCGACACCGGGGCGGGCGGAGGCCGCCCAGTAGCGGACGGCGTCGGTGCCGTACTGCTCGAACAGTCCCATCGGCGTGACCACGTTGCCCTTCGACTTCGACATCTTCTTGCGATCGGGGTCGAGGATCCAGCCCGAGAGCGCCGCGTTCGTCCATGGAACCGATCCGTGCTCGTGGTGCGATCGGACCATCGATGAGAACAACCAGGTGCGGATGATGTCGTGGCCTTGGGGTCGCATGTCCATGGGGAACACACGGGAGAACAGATCGGGGTCATCCTCCCAGCAGCCCGCGATGTGGGGGCTGAGGGAGCTCGTGGCCCAGGTGTCGAGCACGTCCGGGTCGCCGGTGAACCCGCCCGGCGTGTCGCGCTGCTCGGCGGTGTAGCCGGCGGGAACGTCGGTGGACGGGTCGATCGGCAGGTCGGCCTCGTCAGGGATAATCGGATGGTCGTGATCGGGTTCGCCGTCGGCGTCGACCGGATACCAGACGGGGAAGGGCACACCAAAGAAGCGCTGCCGGCTGATCAACCAGTCGCCGTTCAGCCCCTCGACCCAGTTCTCGTAGCGGTGGCGCATGTGGGTGGGGTGCCAGGTCAACTCCTCGCCCCGAGCGACGAGGGCCGATCGGAGGTCGCTGTCGCGGCCACCGTTGCGGATGTACCACTGGCGGCTGGTGACGATCTCGAGGGGACGCTCTCCGCGCTCGTAGAACTTCACGGGGTGTTGGATCGGCTCCGGTTCGCCGAGCAGTTCGCCCGAGGCGGTGAGCTGCTCGACCACGGCGCGCTGCGCTTGCTTCACGGTGAGCCCGGCGATTGTTGAGAACGCCTCGGCATCGACTCCTGCCGGCGCCTCGGTGACGATCCGACCGCTTCGGGAGATGATCGCGCGCATCGGCAACTGCAGCTCGCGCCACCAGATGACGTCGGTGACGTCGCCGAAGGTGCAGATCATGGCGATGCCGGTGCCTTTGTCGGGCTGGGCGAGGGGATGGGCGACGATCGGCACCTCGACGCCGTAGAGGGGCGTCGTCACGGTGGTGCCGAACAATGGAGCGAAGCGCTCGTCATCGGGGTGGGCGACGAGGGCGACGCAGGCGGCGAGGAGTTCGGGGCGCGTGGTGGCGATCTCGACGTCGCCGGAGCCGTCGCTGCGGTGGAAGGCGAGGCGGTGGTAGGCGCCCGGTCGGTCGCGGTCTTCCATCTCGGCCTGGGCAACGGCGGTCTGGAAGTCGACATCCCAGAGGGTCGGGGCCTCTTGGCTGTACGCCTCGCCGCGGGCGAGGTTTCGAAGGAAGGCGCGTTGGCTGACCCGACGGCTGCGCTCGTCGATCGTGGCGTACAGCAGGGACCAGTCGACGGAGAGCCCGAGTCGTCGGAACAGTTCTTCGAAGACCTTCTCGTCGAGTTCGACGAGCTCGTCGCAGAGCTCGAGGAAGTTCGGTCGGGAGATGGGAACAGCGCGGTGGTCTTTCGGGGGGTCGCCTCGGAATGGGGGATCGAAGTCCGCGATGTAGGGCTGGCTTGGGTCGCAGCGAACACCGAAGTAGTTCTGCACGCGACGTTCGGTGGGGAGCCCGTTGTCGTCCCAACCCATGGGATAGAAGACCGACTTGCCGGTCATCCGTTGATAGCGAGCGATCGCGTCGGTGTGGGTGTAGGAGAAGACGTGCCCCATGTGCAGGGAGCCGGAGACGGTCGGCGGGGGTGTGTCGATGGCGAAGACACCGTCGCGGTCGCGCGACCGGTCGAAGCGGTGGATCTCCTCGCGATCCCAGGTGTCGGCCCAGCGCGCCTCGATGCCGTCGAGGGAGGGTTTGTCGGGGACGGTCACCACGTCGGACAAGGCTACGGGTTGCGCTCGGGGCTCACCCGATCTGGCTCGTATCAGCGGGTTGTGGGTCGTCGACCGCCTCAGGGGTGGTCGTCGTAGTCTTGGAGGATGCTCAACCTCTACGACACAGCGACCCGGGAGGTTCGCGAGTTGCGGCTCCGGGTGCCTGGCGAGGTGAGCATCTACCTCTGCGGTCCGACCGTCTACGGCCCACCGCATCTCGGCCACGGTCGAGCCACCCTCGTGTACGACATCCTTCGTCGGTATCTGGAGTGGAGTGGTCTGAGCGTTCGCCTGGTGTCGAACATCACCGATATCGACGACAAGATCATCGATCGGGCCGAACGTGAGGGTCGGGAGTGGACCGAGATCACCGATCGCTGCGAGCGGGTGTGGTTCACCGCGATGGAGGGCATCGATGTGCTCCGCCCGACGGACGTTCCCCATGCCACCGAGTTCGTCGATCGGATGGTGGAGATGATCGGGGAGCTCGTCGATCAGGGGGCCGCGTACGCGACCGACGACGGGGTGTACCTGTCGGTCGCCTCGGTGCCCGATTATGGCCTTCTCGCCCATCAGTCGCTTGACGAGATGATGGCGGGCGGTGGTGATCGCGAGGTGCTCGGGGCTGCGGGCAAGCGGCATCCGGCGGACTTCGCGCTCTGGAAGTTCTCTAAGCCGGGCGAGCCGTCGTGGCCCTCTCCATGGGGTGAGGGTCGACCCGGATGGCACTCGGAGTGCGTGGTGATGAGCCTCGATCTCTTAGGTGACGGTTTCGATCTGCATTGCGGTGGTCAGGACCTTCGGTTCCCGCACCACGAGAACGAGCGCGCTCAGGCGGTCGCCCTTGGTCGCGAGTTCGCCCGTCACTGGATGCACAACGGTTTCGTGGTCGATGCCGAGGGCGAGAAGATGTCGAAGTCGCTCGGCAACGTGTCGAACCTGCTCGACCTCATTGAGGCTTTCGATCCGCGCGCGTACCGGATGGTGCTGCTTCAGTCGCATTACCGGTCACCGGTGAGTATCTCGGCCGATGGGCTCGAGGGAGCGGGCCGCGCGCTCGCCGGGCTCGACGCTTTCGGTCGTCGCGCTGAGGTTCTCGACGCGGTGGATCCGGACGTCGAGGTGATCGACCGGTTCCGTTCAGCGATGGACGACGACCTCGACACGCCAACCGCGATGGCCCTCGTCTTCGACACGGTGCGGCGAGCCAACGTGGCTCTCGACGCTGGGGATGCGGCCTCGGCTGCTCCGTTGGCCGCCGCGGTGTCGGCGATGCTCTCGGCCGTCGGCCTCCGACTCGCGGTCGCGGTCGAGGTGCCCGACGAGGTGCTCGCCGCAGCGGCCCAACTCGACTCGGCTCGGGCGGCTCGCGACTTCGCGACGGCCGACGCCATTCGCGCCGAGTTGCAGGAGGCGGGTTGGACCGTCGAGACGACGCGTGATGGCACCACGGTCAGGCGCTGATCGGTGACAGCACCGACGGGTGCGCCGACCCGTATGGGTCAACAGCCGGGGCTCGACGGCCTCCGAGGTCTCTCGGTGCTCGCTGTCATCGCGTATCACGCCGGATTTTCGACATTCCACGGTGGCTTCCTTGGCGTCGAGGTCTTCTTCGTGGTGTCGGGGTATCTCATCACGACCCTCCTGTTGGAGGAGCATGAACGTGCGGCGGGAATCTCGCTCCGGTCGTTCTGGGTTCGGCGTGCTCGGCGATTGCTTCCCGCGCTCGCTGTGGTGCTGACCGCTACGACGGTGTGGGCGCTGATCTGGGGGTCGCCGGAGCAGGCGTCGCAGATGCGGGGCGACCTGGTGTGGGCCGTGAGCTATCTCGCGAACTGGGGGCAGATCCTCGGTGACGTGCCCTACTTCGCTTCGGCGGATCCGCCGCTGCTTCGGCATCTGTGGAGCCTGGCGGTGGAGGAGCAGTGGTATGTCGTGTGGCCGCTGGTGTTCATCTGGCTGATGCGGCGGACCCGGTCGGACCGCCGTCGGGCCCGTCTGATCGCGGTCGGCGCGGTCGTCTCCTACGTCCTCGCCTGGTGGGTGCTGAGGGGCGGCGCGTCACCGATGGGATGGCCGGTCTCGGGAGCCGACCGCATCAACTTCGCCTATCTGTCGACGCCGACAAGGGCGAGTGGGCTGCTCCTTGGCGCGGCCGCGGCGTTCGCCTGGCGCCCCTGGCGGCGTCCGGGGCTTGAGCGGTTGTCGTCTCGCCCGCTTGACCTCACGCTCGGCATCTCGATCGGGGTGCTTATCTCGGCGTTCATCGGTGCCGACCTCACGGCGGCATACATGTATCCGTGGGTGTTGGCGGCCACCGCGATCGCGAGTCTGGTGGCGATCGGGGTGGTGGTCCATCCTGCGGCGTCGGGAGCGCGGGCCGTTCTCGGGAACCGTTGGATCGTGGCGGTGGGTCGACGGTCGTACGGGCTTTACCTGTGGCACTGGCCGGTGTTCGTGGTGGTGGGAGCGACGAACGGTGGGCTTGGGCCCTTCCTTCTCGGTTCGGCGGTCACGGTGGTCCTCTCCGAGGTGGCGTATCGGACCGTCGAGGTGCCGATGCGCTCGGGGCTACTCGGACGCTGGTGGAAGCGTCGCGCCCCGGGTCGTCGGGCGGTGGTCGCGATCGGGATGGTGTCCGTGGTCTCGCTGTCGGTTGCGGTCGCCGCGATCGATGAGTTCGATGCCTCGGTCGGTGGGGTGGAGCAGGAGTTCGTGCTTGATGGTGTGGACCAGGTCGACGCGGTCGCGGTCGATGAGTCAACGGGTGCGTCGGTGACCACGGCCGTCGCCGAGGAGCCGATTGAGCCAACAACTTCCGGGTTGGCCCCGACTCCGACGACTGCGGGCGACCCAGTCGACGATGTTGCTCCCACGACGACTCCTCCCGTGCCGTCCACGACGATCCCTCTGGTGCTCCCCGAGGAGCCGGTGCGTCTTGTGATCCTCGGTGACTCTCAGGCTGGGTCGCTCGCGGTCAACCTCCCGTCGGGGATCGAGGAGTACTTCGATGTCGTGGACGGGTCATCTGACGGTTGTTCGATTCATGAGTCCGGAATCGTCCGGTCGAGCC
>Ga0208785_1000220_pt1 | contig 25483 bp, 23 predicted proteins | sample DEB08_DNA_2_FD_185499 | JGI IMG/M metagenome (GOLD analysis project Ga0208785, IMG submission 185499) | Aqueous microbial communities from the Delaware River and Bay under freshwater to marine salinity gradient to study organic matter... | ecosystem: Environmental > Aquatic > Marine > Coastal ...
GGAGGCGCGCTGTTTGAAAGCAACCCGACCGAACCCGGTCAGACCCTGACCGCGGCGATGGCCTCGTTGGGGGCCGGCACCGATTCGGTGGCTGGTTCCGGTATCGCCTTCCAGAGTCTCTATTTCCTTGGAGCCTTGCTGTTCCTGGTCACCTTGTTGCTCAACGTCCTGTCGGATCTGGTGGTCCGACGATTCCGGCAGGTGTACTGATGGCCCCGTCCGAACTGATCCAGAACACGCTGCGGCACCGCAGGCGATCCGACGTCTCCGGGCGGGTGTTTTATGGTCTCCTCATCGCTGCGGTCACCATTGCGTTCCTGCTGGTGCTGGTGGTGATGAGCGATGTGGTTCGAGGATCTCTTGATCTGCTGGGCGAACGGGCCTGGGGGTTCTTAACCTCCCCATCGTCGTCGGATCAAGGCAAGGCCGGGGTGGTTCAGGGCGTTCGCGGCACACTGGTGATCTCGGTGATCGTGGCGTTGACCTTTCCGATCGGGATCGGTGCGGCGGTTTACCTTGAGGAGTACGCCGAGGACAACTGGCTCACCCGGTTGATTCAGGTAGCGGTTCGCAACCTGGCCGGAGTTCCCTCCATCGTCTACGGCCTGCTCGGGTTGGCGGTGTTCGTGCAGAGCCTTCGCGGGTTGACCGGTGGTTCGTCGATTATCGCTGGTGGTTTGACGTTGGCCGTCTTGGTCCTTCCGATTGTGGTGATCACTTCTGCTGAAGCGATTCGGGCGGTACCGGCGGCGTATCGCGACGGTGCTTACGGTCTTGGAGCGACCCAGTGGGAAACCATCCGAACCCAAGTTCTTCCCGCCGCCATGCCCGGGATCTTGACCGGTACGGTGCTCTCAATCGCCCGCGCCGCGGGCGAAGCAGCACCGTTGTTGGTGGTGGGAGCGGCCCCGTATTACACGACCGGCAACAACGACTTTCTCGAACAGTTGCGAGGCGCGTTTACTGCGCTACCCATGAACATCGCCACGTTCGCTCGACTTCCCGCTGAAACTTGGCGAGGGCACGCGGCCTTCGCCAGCCTTGTTCTGCTTGTCCTGGTATTCATGATCAACCTGGTTGCGATTGTGGGACGAGCCCGAATCGCCCGACGCCTCGGGCGCTAACTACCAAGAGGACCGACGACGATGACCGATCTGCCAACCCGGCCCACTATTCCGGCTAACACCGGTGTGCCAGCCAACACCGCTGAACGAACACCGTCGCAACCTTCCTCGGAGGTGTTCAGGACCAGCAACCTCAGCGTCTCCTACGGCGGGGTGCGGGCCATTGCCGACGTCAGCATCGACATTCGCGACCGCGAGATCACCGCGTTTATCGGCCCTTCGGGTTGCGGCAAATCAACGGTGTTGCGCTGCTTCAACCGCATGAACGATCTGATCCCCACGGCAACAGTCGATGGGTCGGTTTGGTACCACGGCGTTGATCTTTATGACCCGCAGGTTGATCCGGTCGCGGTTCGGCGCCGCATCGGGATGGTGTTTCAGAAACCCAACCCGTTTCCCAAGTCGATTTATGACAATGTGGCCTATGGCCCTCGGGTGGGGGGGATGAAGGCCGATCTTGACGAGGTTGTCGAATCTTCACTGATCCGCGCTGGCCTCTGGGACGAAGTCAAAGACCGATTGCAGGAGTCGGCGACGGGAATGTCAGGTGGCCAACAGCAGCGCCTCTGTATTGCCCGAGCGATCGCTGTCAACCCGGATGTGCTGCTGATGGATGAGCCGTGTTCGGCGCTGGACCCGATCGCCACTGGCCGAATCGAGGAGTTGATGAAAGAAATCCAGAACGATTACACGATTGTCATCGTGACCCACAACATGCAGCAGGCGGCACGAGTTTCGGACCGCACCGCGTTTTTCACTGCGGAACTCGACGAGGGAACGGGGCAACGACGTGGACGGCTGGTTGAATACGCTGACACGGTGACGATCTTTTCCGACCCGGAAGATGACCGTACTGAGGCCTACGTGACTGGACGTTTCGGATGAGCGAGAACCGCAGCCAACTCGATGAGCGGCTTCACATCATTGAAGACCACCTTGTGCAGATGATGGAGATGGTCTCCGAACGAATCAGCGACGTCACCTCGGCGATGCTGGAGGGCGATATTGCCAGCGCCGACCGGTTGATTATCGGCGACGATGACATCGATCTGCTCTCCACCCAGGTCGAAGAAGCCTGCGTGGCGACGCTGGTGCGGGAAGCTCCGGTAGCAACCGATCTGCGGTTTGTCGTCGGCGCTTTGCACGCCAACTCCGACATTGAACGCAGCGGCGACCTCGTCGCGAACATCGCCAAAGCGGTTGGTCGTTTGCAGGGAGCGAACCCTGACGACCGCATTCGTGAACTCATCGCGCAGATGTCCGATCAGGCCGGCGAGTTGTTCCGACGGGTGAGCGAGGCGTTTCGGGCCCGCGACACCGCGCTGGCCATTTCGGTGGCTGACATGGATGACGTGCTTGACGACCTTCACTACCGCTACATCCATTACGTGATTCAGGAAGCCCGCCGAGCTGACCTCGACCCGCAACATGCCTTGCAGCTGGCGCTGATCGGTCGCTTCTATGAACGGATCGGCGACCACGCCGAAAACGTTGGGGAACGAATTCGCTACATCGTCGATGGCTGGGTTCCGGAGGCACAAGCTGCGGAACGGGCGAAAGCTCGCCAGTCGGGTGAGTTGGCGACACCCAGTCCCCGAGGGGTAGCGGTGATCGGGGCGCTGGCTGCCGAACGTCGCATTGACGCCATCAGACGAGATTTCGTCGCCAACGTGAGCCACGAGCTAAAGACTCCGGTCGGCGCGATGTCGCTTCTGGCCGACACTCTGGCGGGCGATGTCAGCGGAGCCGATCGGGAACGGCTCGGCGAGATGCTGATGAAGGAAGCCAAACGGGTTGAGGACATTATTGACGACCTGCTGGAGCTCACCCGACTCGAAGAATCCGAGCCGGAAACGGAACTTCTTGACGTCGATGACATCGTGATGCGGTCGGTGGAAAAGGTGCAAGTGTTTGCCCTTACCCGCAGCGTTGAACTGGCCACGGTGGGTCTTCCTAGCGATCGGCAGGTGATGGGAGATCGACGGGCACTGGTTCGAGCTATGGCCAACCTGATCGACAATGCGGTGCGTTACAGCGACCCGAACTCGCAAGTCACGATTTCGGTGGTGGATCTCGGTGGGTCAGTTGAGCTCGGGGTCCGAGATCATGGGGTGGGTATTCCCCGCGCCGAACTGGAGCGGGTCTTTGAGCGCTTCTACCGGGTCGACCGGGCCCGCAGTCGAGAGACCGGAGGCACGGGGCTTGGGCTCGCGATCGTTCGCCACGTCGCCACCAACCACGGGGGGCGGGTTTCGGTTGATTCCAAGCCGGGAGAAGGGTCTGAGTTCGTCGTGACCCTGCCCTGCGTTCCCCGAAACTCACCCACTAGCTGATGAGTGAACTGGTCAGCGTCCTCGTAGTGGACGATGAACCATCGTTTCGCGAGGGTCTTCGCCAAGCGCTGAAAAGCGAAGGCTTCCTTGTACACCTCGCGGCCGACGGGGAAGAAGGATTGGAGGCGTTCCATACCTTTCACCCTGATTTGGTGCTGCTCGACGTGATGCTGCCTCGGATGTCCGGGATTGACGTCTGCCGCGAAATCCGAGCCATCGCTAACACTCCGGTCATCATGGTGTCGGCCCGCAACGAAGAAATCGACGCGGTGGTCGCGCTTGAGGTCGGGGCCGACGATTACATCAGCAAGCCGTACCGGGTCCGCGAACTGGTAGCCCGGATGCGAACCGTGCTGCGGCGGGCTTCAGCAACCGCACCGACGTACACCGATGACCCGGGGCACACCTTGGAAGTCAACGGCATCTCGCTCGACCGTGAGCGGCACATTGTTCGGGTTGACGGAGAACTGGTGCAGCTTCCACTCAAAGAGTTCCAGCTGCTGGGGTTGTTGCTGGAAAACGTAGGGATCGTGGTGACGCGCCAGACACTGATCGACCGAGTCTGGGGTTATGACTATGTCGGTGACACCAAAACCCTTGACGTTCACATCAAGCGGCTTCGGGCCAAGGTGGAACCCAACCCGGACCAGCCGCAACGGATCGTGACGATTCGAGGGCTTGGCTACAAACTCGAAGCGTAAAGGCACCTCCCGGACCGCCGCTGTCCTTGGTGGTCGCTAGGGTGACAACCGATGCCTGAATCGCTACTCCTCGCCGGCCTGAACCCCGCCCAACATGATGCGGTAGTCCACGATTCCGGGCCGTTGCTGGTGGTGGCTGGTGCCGGGTCAGGAAAGACCCGGGTCCTCACCCACCGCATCGCCTACCTGATCGAGACCGGGTTGTCGCCGTACGAGATCCTGGCCATCACCTTCACCAACAAGGCGGCCGGCGAGATGAAGGAACGGGTCAGCAACCTTGTCGGCCCGGTCGCCGAACGGATGTGGGTTTCGACGTTTCACTCGGCCTGCGTTCGGATCCTGCGCCGCGACGCCGAACGGCTTGGTTTTCCGTCGACATTCTCGATCTACGACCAGTCTGATGCGGTCCGGCTCGCCGGTTATGTGATCCGCGACCTCAACCTTGATCCGAAACAATTCCCGCCTCGAAGTGTGCACGCTCAGATTTCGATGGCGAAGAACGAGAACACCAGCGCCCAACGGTTTGCCGAACGGGCCGAGCCGGGGAGAAACCAGCAGGTCGCCGAGGTCTACCTCGAATACCAGAAACGACTTCAGGCCGCTGGAGCAATGGATTTCGACGACCTGTTGGTCCGGACCACTCAGCTCTTTCGCGACCACCCCGATGTGTTGGCGTCATGGCGGCACCGGTTCCGGCATGTGCTGGTCGACGAATATCAAGACACCAACCCGGTGCAGAACGATCTGGTGTTGATGTTGGCTCAAGAACACCGCCAGGTGACCGTTGTTGGCGACAGCGACCAGTCGGTCTATGCGTTCCGAGGGGCCGACATTCGCAACATTCTCGAGTTCGAAAGCGCCTTCCCTGATGCCAGCATCGTGGTGCTCGAACAGAACTATCGCTCCACCCAGTCGATCCTTGATGCCGCCAACGCAGTGATCGCCCAGAACATGGGGCGCAAACCCAAAGAGCTCTGGACCGAACGGGGCGGAGGCGAGAAGCTGGTTCGCCACCACGCCGACGATGAAGCCGACGAAGCTCAGTTCGTGGCGACCGAACTCGCCCGCCTGCACGACAGCGACCACCGGCCCTGGCGAGAGATGGCGGTCTTTTACCGCACCAACTCGATGTCGCGGGTGGTTGAGGAATATCTGGTTCGGGCTGGCATTCCCTATCGGGTGGTTGGCGGTACCCGGTTCTATGACCGCCGCGAAATCAAAGACGCGTTGGCCTATTTGCGGGCCGTGGTCAACCCGACCGACGAAGTCAGCGTCAAGCGGGTGCTCAACGTTCCCAAGCGAGGGGTCGGAGACTCGTCGGTTGCCAAACTCGATCTCTGGGCGATGCGTCACGGCGAAACCTTCGATCAGGCGCTGCTGCATTTCGATCAGGCGGGGGTTAGTGGCCGGGCCGCGACGGGCATCGAAAAGTTTCTGGCGGTGACTACCGAGATTCGATCGCTCGATGCCTCACCGGCAGTGATTCTCGAAGAGGTGCTGGAACGCTCGGGGTATCTCGCCGAATTGCAGGCGGAACGGTCCATCGAGGCCGAAGGTCGCGTCGAAGCGTTGTCAGAACTGGTCGGGAACGCACGCGAATACGAGACGGTCATCGAGTTCTTGGAGCAGGTGAGTCTGGTGAGCGACACCGATGTGCTGACCGACGACGATTCCAGTGTCAGCTTGATGACCTTGCACGCAGCCAAAGGCCTTGAGTTTCCGGTGGTGTTCCTGGTCGGGCTCGAAGATGGTGTGTTCCCGCACGTGCGGGCCCTTGGTGACCCAGCCGAACTCGAAGAGGAGCGGAGATTGGCCTACGTCGGGATTACCCGCGCCATGGAACGCCTGTATCTCAGCAGCGCCTGGAGTCGGTTGGTGCACGGCCAAACCCAGTACAACCCGCCGAGTCGGTTCCTTGACGAGATCCCGGCTGAGCTCCTTGATGAACGAAGAGGCCAGCGCCCAAGTGGAGGATCTCGCACCACTGGTGCTGGGTCGTATGGACGGGGCCGGTCCGCTGGGTTTGAACGCAGCACCGAAACGTTCGGCCGAACCTTTGGCGGGTCGGGCCGCGGCGATTCCAGCGAAACGTCCCGAGAGCCTTCGCGACCCACCCCGACCGGTCCGGTACCTTCGGGAGCCGATGCGTTAGGGCTTCGGGTTGGCGACGACGTTCGGCACGCCCAGTGGGGCGACGGGGTGATTCTTTCCATCAAAGGAGAAGGCGACTCGGCTGAAGCCAGCGTGCATTTCCCGTCGGTGGGGCAGAAGCAGTTGCTGCTGAGTTGGGCACCACTCGAACGGGTCTAGCCGGCTGGATCAACCAACGTGACCGGACCGCGAACCGGATGGCTCGTCGTGCAACCGGATACTCCGTCGAGTAACGACCTCGGCGGTAAGGGCGCTGGACTGAACGGGAACGGTGACCGGCACGGTGGTCATCAGCGGTCCTCGTTGTTGTCGTAGTTGAGATCGACCCGTACCCGGCCGGCTTCGTCAACGCTGACCGGGTAGGTGTCGATCACCGTTCCGTCACTTAGGTTTCCCCGCTCGTCCATCGTGACGTCACGACAGGTGGTGTCGTCGGCGACGGTGATCAGTTCGAACAGGGCACGGTCGGCGTTCCATTCGAAGAAACAGTCCCGGGGTTGCCCGGTTGGGCGAGCATCGAAAGCGAACCATCCACCTTCGGAATCTTCGCCCAGATGCTGCAGGATCAGGTCTCGGCTTCGTCCCGCCACGTCGCTGTACAGGATCGGTCCACGGTCATCGATTTCGGCTGAGATCCGCCCGATCTGCCCGGCATCGAAATCGGTGTCACCCAGTTGGATCTCAACGTTGCTGTTTCGGCTGGCCAGCAGCAGCACGCCACCTCCGAGCACTAACGCGATCATCACCCCGGTGATGCCAACCAGCACCGCTGATCGGGCGTTGATTCGTGGACCTTTCGCAACCGGCATCTTCACTCCAGATAGGGGACGGGGTTCTGTCATGCCTAGTATCTCCCCGTAGCCAATCGGGGAGGCAATGCCGGTGGATTTGTTTGAGCATCAGGGCAAGGAGTTCTTTGCCCAATTCGGTATGCCGGTGAGCCCCGGCGAAGCAGTTTTTTCGGTCGATGAAGCCGTGGCCGCCGCCGAGCGTCTCGGTACGCCGGTGATGGTGAAAGCCCAGGTTCACACCGGTGGACGAGGCAAAGCAGGGGGCGTCAAGTTCGCGGCCGACATCGACGCAGTTCGCGAACACGCCAGCAACATCCTCGGCCTTGACATCCGCGGCCACATCGTGAACCGGTTGTGGATCGAGAAAGCTTCCGACATTGCCGAGGAGTACTACGCCAGCTTCACCTTGGACCGTTCGGCCAAGAAGCATCTGGGCATGTTGTCTAAAGAGGGTGGCGTCGAGATCGAAACGGTGGCTGAAGAAAACCCGGATGCCATCGCCAAGATCTGGGTCGATCCGACGGTTGGGCTCGATGAGGCGACCACCCGAGCCTGGGTGGCAGCCGCGAACCTTCCGGAAGCTGCGGTGGAAGGCACCGTCGACATTCTCCAGAAGCTCTACGTGGCCTACACCGACGGTGATTGCGATCTGGTGGAAATCAACCCGCTGATCCTGACCCCTCAAGGCAACGTGCATGTCCTTGACGCCAAGGTGACCTTGGATGGGAACAGCACCTTCCGCCACCCCGACTACGAGCAGTACGACGAGACCCAGCCGCGTGATGAACGCGAAGCCGCCGCCCACGCCAAAGGCCTGCAATATGTCGGGCTCGAAGGCAGCGTCGGGGTGATCGCCAACGGGGCTGGCCTGGCCATGAGCACCGTGGATGTGGTCAACCAGGTGGGTGGCAAACCCGCCAACTTCCTCGACATCGGTGGCGGGGCCAATGCCGACGTGATGGCCGGAGCACTCGAAGTCATCAACAATGACCCGGCCGTGAAGTCGATCCTCATCAACATCTTCGGGGGGATTACCCGTGGCGAAGAAGTCGCCAACGGCATCCTGGAGGCGATGCGTCGGGTCAAGATCGATGCCCCCATCGTTATTCGACTCGACGGAACCAACGCCGACGAAGGCCGGGCAATCCTGGCGCCTAACATCAACGAGATGTTGCAGATGGAAGACACCATGCTCGACGCGGCTCGCCGTGCGGTTGAGCTGGCTGGCTGATCGTTAGCGAAGACAAAGCAGAGCAGGAGCATCGAACATGGCAATCTTCGTAGACGAAACCACCAAGGTCATCTATCAGGGTCTGACTGGCTCGCAGGGCAGTTACTACGGCCGCCTCAATCGCGAGTACGGCACCCAAGTGGTGGCCGGTACCCACCCGACCAAAGCCGGAACCGATGTCGATGGGGTTCCCATCTTCGCTTCGGTAGCCGAAGCGAAAGAAGCAACCGGTGCTACCGCGTCGTGCATCTTTATTCCCGCCCCCGGAGTTCAAGGTGCGATCCTTGAAGCGGCCGAGGCGGGGATCGAGTTCATCGTGGCTATCACCGAAGGCGTACCCGCCCACGACGAGGCCAACTTCTACAACCGGTTGGTGAACGACTTCCCGAATACTCGACTGCTGGGCCCGAACTGCCCGGGGATCATCAGCCCCGGCCGCTGCAACATCGGCATTACCGCAGGCCACATCGCCAAGGAAGGCGGCCCGGTGGGGATCGTCAGCCGGTCCGGAACGCTCACCTATCAAGCGCTCTACGAACTCAAGCAGAAAGACATCGGGGTCACGACCTGTGTCGGGATTGGTGGCGACCCGGTGCCGGGCACGTCGTTCATTGATTGTCTCAAAGCGTTCGAAGCGGACCCGGAAACCAAAGCGGTCATGATGATCGGCGAGATCGGTGGCTCAGCCGAAGAAGAAGCAGCCGAGTTCATCAAGAACCACATGACCAAGCCGGTTTCCAGCTACATCGCTGGGGTTACCGCACCGCCCGGGAAAAAGATGGGCCATGCCGGTGCTATCGTCTCGGGCGGCAAAGGCACAGCAGCAGCCAAGATGGAAGCGCTTGCCGATGCCGGAGTTAGAGTCGGACAGAATCCAACCGAGGCTGGTGATTTGATGGCGGAGATAGTCGCCGGCCTCGCTTCAAGTAGCCCGGGGGTCCCTGGCTGAAATGACCAAACGGCGGGATCGACAATCAACGGCGGGCAAGGTCACCTTGACGGTGCTCGTCCTTGTTGCATTGGTGGGTGCGGCAGCCTGCCGTGATTCCACTTCAACGACGCTGGCCACGGATGCATCTGGCGACCAGACATCGGAAGATGCGGGCGCGGTTGAAGCGCAGGAGTCGGGTGAGGAACCGGCTCCAACGTCAACCCCGACCACGCTGCCTGCGACGACGATCCCGGCGGTGCTTCCCCAACTGGCCTTCGACCCCACCGGCAGTCCGGTCAACGGCCAAACCCGTGGAGTTCTGGTTTTCGATGAAGGCTGGGTCAGTCCGGTGCTCAGTGCCGTTCAGGGCGGTCATCGAATCTGGACCCCATGCGGGGTACAGGCCGATGCGTCGGGGGGAACGTTTGTCGAAACGGTCGACGTGGTGATTGACCCGGGGCACGGCGGGGAGATCGAGACTGGCGCAGTTGGGGTCGGTGGGCTGCGAGAAGCCGACCTGAACCTTGGGGTTGCTCGCCGGGTTGCGGACGAACTTCGAGACGCCGGGTTGACGGTGGTCCTGACCAGAGACAGCGACATTCGACTGCCGATCGTGACTCGCGCCGAAATCGCTCGTGCCCTGCAACCCAAGTTGTTTCTCAGCATTCATTTCAACGGGGGATCGACCACGTTCAGCCGAACCCCAGGCACCGAGATGTTCTTTCAATACGGGAACTCCGAGTCTCGGCGGCTGGCTGGTCTGATCTACGAAGAGGTGTTCGCCAAACTCTCCACTTACGACACCCAGTGGGTGGCGTTGAGTGACTCGGGGGTGATCTATCGCCTGAACCGAGAGAATGAAGATTTCTATGGGGTGCTTCGGCGCACGGGTGATGTGACCACCGTGCTGATCGAGTACCTCTACCTTTCCAACCCGTCGGAGGAACGCCTCGTTTCGGATTACGCCGTGCAACACGAACTGGCGATCGCAACCCGCAAAGCGGTCGTTCGGTTCCTCGAGACCGACGATCCTGGTTCCGGGTTCAAGGAGCCGATGTTTCGAGGGTACGGGTCGTCGGGGACCGGCGGATTGGGGGGTTGTGACGATCCGCTAGTGCAGGCGCCGTAGGGGCCGAGCCGACCCTGCTAGGTTCCCCACGGTGACCGAACCACGCCGTGCTCTTCTCTCCGTCTTCGACAAATCCGGGATCGCCGAATTGGCGGCCGGGTTAGTGGACTTGGGCTGGGAGTTGATCTCCAGCGGAGGTACCGCGGCGGTGATCGCCAACGCCGGTCTGCCGGTTATCGATGTGGCCGATCACACCGGATCACCGATCATGTTGGGGCATCGAGTGGTGACCCTGCACCCCAAAATTCATGGCGGGATCCTCGCTGACCGTTCCGATCCAGAACATCAGGCTGATCTCGAAGCCAACGGCATCGTGCCGATCGATCTGGTGGTGGTGAACCTCTACCCATTCCGGGAATCTCCAGGGATCGAAACGATCGACATCGGCGGTCCGACCATGGTCCGGGCCGCGGCGAAAAACCACGCCCATGTCGGGATCGTGGTTGATCCAGCGAGCTACGGCGATGTGATCAGCGAGTTGCGAGCCGAAGGATGGCTCGCCGAACAAACCCGCCGCCGACTGGCGCGGGCGGCTTTTGCCCATACCGCGGCGTACGACGCCGCCATTGTCGAATGGTTCGACGAGACCGGTTCCGACCCTGACCCGCTTCCGCCCACCTTGCATCTGGCGTTAGAACGGGTCGAGTCGCTGCGTTACGGCGAGAACCCGCATCAGGCCGGGGCCCGCTACCGGCGAGCCCATCAGCCCGGGATCTGGGACCGGTTGGTGCAACACAGCGGCATGGCGCTCAGCTACCTCAACTTCTTCGATGCTGAAGCGGCGTGGCGACTCGCGCACGACCTCGGTGAACGACCGACGGTGGCCATCATCAAACACGCCAACCCGTGCGGGGTGGCGGTCGGAGCCTCGCTTGCTGATGCCTACGAAAAGGCCTTTGCCGGCGATCCCCGCTCCGCGTTCGGTGGGGTTGTGGCCTGCAACCAATGGGTTGATTTGGACACCGTGGAGGCCATGGAAACCGCGGCGCAAGCCGACGTGATCTGTGCCCCGGGCTTTGCCGAGGGAGTAGTTGAGCGGCTGATTGCCAAACGCAAAAACACCCGCCTGTTGACCTTGGAGCCGCCGACCCCACCTCCGGCATTGTCGCTCCGTGCGATCGATGACGGCTTTCTGGTGCAGCAACGACACCACTTCGCATCAACCCCCGACCAGTGGCAGGTTGTCAGCGAACGGCAACCAACCGAGGCAGAACTCGACGATGCCTGGTTCGCCTGGCGGGTCTGTGGCCACGTGAACTCCAACGCCATCGTGCTGGCTCGCGATCAGGTGGCGTGGGGGATTGGTGCCGGCCAGCAGAACCGGGTCGAGTCGGGACAGATCGCGGCCGCGAAAGCGGACGGTCGGGCGGAAGGGGGAGCGTGTGCCAGCGACGCGTTCTACCCGTTCCCTGATGGTGTTCACGCCGCGGCGGATGCCGGAGTAGCCATCGTTGTCCAACCGGGTGGTTCGGTAGGCGACGAAGCCACGATCGCAGCAGCCAACGAACGGGGGCTCGCCATGGTCTTTACCGGTGAACGCCAGTTCCTGCACTGAAAACGCCAGCAGCAGAAGGGTTGTGGACTCGATGGGAACAGCGAAAGATCAGGAATGGGCGGCTGCGGTTCACCGAACCCGCCGCGCTCGAATCGCGTACGGTCTGACCCGGCGGATCGTCCGGAGCCTGCTGGTGCCGTGGCTACGAGTGCAGCATCGAGGGATCGAGAAGCTCGGCACTCCGGGCCCGGTGATCGTGGCTCCCGTCCACCGGTCAAACCTCGACGGGCCGCTGGTGGCGTCGCTGACCCCCCGCCGGATCCGAGCGTTGGGGAAGCATTCGCTGTTTCGTAACCCGGTGGCAGCCTGGGTGATGGCTGCGCTCGGCACCATCCCGGTGCACCGGGGCGAAGCGGACCGTGAAGCGATGCGGGTAGCCCGAGACATCGTCGGTGGTGGCGAGCTGATGATCGTCTTTCCTGAAGGGACTCGGCAGTCGGGACGCACCGTTGACGGCATGTTTGACGGGGTGGCGTATCTGGCGTCCAAGACCGGGGCTCAAATCATTCCGGTGGGTCTCGCCGGTACCGAACAGGCGATGGGTTCAGGTTCTCGGGGGATCCGTCGAGTCCGTTGCGCGGTGGTTGTTGGCGATCCGATCCCAGCTCCGGAGGGGCGCTTGAGCCGACCGGCGCTGACCGCGTTCAGCGAACGGGTGCGTGCCGACCTGCAACAGGCCTTCGACGAAGCGAACGCGCTACTCGACGATTGAGAAAGCGGATCGGGGAGGAATGTTCCACGGTCTGAGGCGACTAGTCTCATCGGCATGGCTGACAAGATCACGATGCAGGAAAACGGCTCGCTTCACGTTCCGGATAACCCGATCATTCCGTTTATCGAAGGCGACGGCACCGGGGTCGACATCTGGCCGGCGGCCAAGTTGGTGCTTGACGCCGCGGCCGCCAAGTACGGCAAGCAGATCGAGTGGATGGAAGTTCTCGCCGGCGAGAAGGCGTTCAACGAGACCGGTGACTGGCTGCCGCAGCAGACCATCGACACTTTCGAGGAATACCTGATCGGGATCAAAGGCCCGTTGACCACGCCGATCGGCGGTGGTTTCCGCAGCTTGAACGTGGCCATCCGTCAGATCATGGACCTCTACGTTTGTCTGCGCCCGGTCCGCTGGTTCACCGGTGTCCCGTCGCCGGTGAAAGAACCGCAGCTGGTCGACATGGTGATCTTCCGTGAAAACACCGAAGACATTTACGCCGGTCTCGAAGTGGAATCGGGAACCCCTGAAGCGAAGCGCATGATCGAACTGTTGCACGACGCCTACGGCTGGGAAATTCGCGAAGACTCCGGTATCGGGATCAAACCGGTATCGAAGTTTGGTTCGCAGCGCCTGCAACGAGCGGCGCTGGACTACGCAGTGCGCCGGAACCGCAAACGGGTTCACTGGGTACACAAGGGCAACATCATGAAGTTCACCGAAGGGGCCTTCCAGAAGTGGGGCTACGAGTTGGTGCGCTCCGAATATGCCGATGTGGCGGTCGGATGGGAAGACTGTGGTGGTGACGCTGGGGACAAGATCCTGGTGCAAGACGCCATCGCCGACATCGCGCTTCAGCAGGTGTTGACCCGCCCGTCTGAATTCGACGTGATCGCCACGATGAACCTCAACGGCGACTATCTCTCCGACGCACTCGCCGCTCAGGTCGGTGGCATCGGGATCGCCCCGGGGGCCAACATCAACTATCTGACCGGGCATGGCGTGTTCGAAGCCACCCACGGCACCGCCCCCAAGTACGCCGGTCAGGACAAAGTCAACCCGTCGTCGGTGCTGCTGTCCGGGGTGATGATGTTTGAGCATCTCGGCTGGCAGGAAGCGGCCGACGACATCATCGGTGCCGTTGAGGCGGCGATCGCCGAAAAGATCGTGACCTACGATTTTGCGCGGTTGATGGATGGGGCCACCGAGGTCAAGTGCTCCGAGTTCGCAAGCGCGGTCGTTGACCGACTCTGATCATCTCTGGCGCCGCGGGGCGCGTCTGATCGTCCGCTCGCTCCGGGCCTACCCGGGGCTTCATGCGTTGGCTATGGCCGGGGCGATGGGTTTTGTTGCGGCGTCGATCGGTGGTGCGTGGGTGCTTCGCGCGGCCACCGACAACCTGGTGGTGCCGGCGTTTGACGATGGCGTTGTCGATGGTGGCGAGGTGCTCGTGATCGTCGTACTGGTCGTTGCCGTGTCCGTTGGTCGCGGAGTTGGCGTGATCTTTCGCCGCTGGTTCTTGTCGATGGCGGAGAATCGAACCCAACGAGACTGGCGTCGAAATCTCGTCCACCACTACCTCGACGTTCCCCTGCGTTTTCATCGGGAGCGCGCGGCGGGGACGTTGCTTGCCCACGCCGACATCGACCTGACCACCGCCACCATGGTGCTCAAACCGTTGGCGTTTTCGGTCAGCGTGCTGGTGTTGGTGCTGCTGGCGGTGGTGACGCTGTTGATGATCCATCCGCTAATCGCCACGCTCGGCATCGTGCTCTTTCCTTTGCTGGTCGGGCTAAGCCGGAACTACACGAGTCGGGTCGAGCAGCCATCGGCTCGAGCCCAGGCCGCGGTTGGTGAAGTTTCGTCGGTGGCGCACGAAAGCTTCGAAGGGGCGTTGGTTGTCAAGACGTTGGGGCTCGAAGACGCCGAGGTGGCTCGTCTGAAAGGAGCGTCGGAACGGCTCCGCCAGGAACGTCTGGTGGTGGGACGTATTCGAGCCGTGTTCGAACCGACGATCGACGCGTTGCCCAACCTCGGGGTGGTTCTGCTGTTGTTGATCGGTAGTTGGCTGGTTTCGGAAGGTTCGGCCACTCCGGGCGATCTGGTCCTCGCCGCGGTCGTGTTCGGACTGTTAGCCACCCCGTTGCGGGTATTTGGGTTCTTCCTCGAAGAGCTGCCCCGTTCGGTGGTGGCGCTGGATCGGGTTGATGAGGTGATGGCCGCTCCGATCGAGGATCGTGATGGTGAGCAAACTCTCCCCGAAGGCCCACTTGATGTTCGCGTTCGAGGGTTGGTGGTCCATTACGAGGGCTACGAGGTGTTGCACGGGATCGACGCGGACGTCGCCGCGGGACAGACGGTGGCGGTCGTGGGATCGACCGGGGCGGGAAAGACGACGTTGCTGGAAGCGGTCGCCGGCCTGCTAGATCCGGTGGCTGGGAGCATTCAGGTCGGCGGGCGGGATGTCAACGAGGTTTCGGCGGCGGATTGGAGCAGGGACGTCTCGATCGTGTTTCAGGAATCGTTTCTGTTCACCGACTCGATCGCAGAGAACGTTGGTTTGGGGCGGGCAACAGCGGCCGACATTGCCTGGGCACTGCAGGTGGCGGGCGCAAAACGTTTCGTGAACGCGCTTCCCCACGGGGTGGACACGGTGGTTGGCGAACGGGGAGCGACGCTTTCGGGCGGGCAACGCCAGCGAGTCGCGTTGGCTCGGGCCTTGGCCCAACGGCCACGGTTGCTGCTACTTGATGATGCCACCAGCGCGGTGGATCCTCGGGTCGAAGCCGAGATTCTCGGCGCGCTCCATCAGGCGCTGGACATGACAGTGCTGATCGTGGCCCATCGTCTGTCCACCATTGCTCTCGCCGACGCAGTGGTCTACGTCGACGACGGACGGGTCGTGGCCGTCGGGCCCCACGAGGACCTGCTGGGGCGCGAGGACTATCGGGCATTGGTGACCGCCTATGAGCAAGGGTCGAACCTGTGAGTGAACCCTCAGCGTTCCCGGGGCTCGACGAGGTGGCGTCGTTGATCGACGAGGACGTGCCAACCGTTAGCGCCACCGCAGTGTTCCGGCGTGGTGTTGCAGTCTCACCCGAGCTTCGGGCCGGGCTCGGGGTAACCGCAGCCATGGCGTTGACGGCGGCGGTTGGACGCCTGATCGTCCCGATTCTGGTCCAACAGGTGCTCGATCACGGCATCCTCGGCGAGAGTGGTTATCGGGCCGGGTATGTCTGGACGGTGAGCCTGATCGCGTTAGCGGTAGTGCTCGCCATCGCCGGATTGAGCCGGGTGGCACTGCTCCGGCTGGTGTGGATGGCCGAGACGGTCCTGATGAATCTGCGAGTCACGGTGTTTTCCCATCTGCACCGGCTGAGTCTCGCTGACCACACCGAGAGTCGCCGCGGGGTGCTGGTGGCTCGGGTCACTTCCGATGTCGAAACGTTGGCCCGGTTCACCCAATGGGGTCTGATTAGTTGGATTACCGACACCGCGATCATTGTCGGAACGCTGGCGGTGATGACGATTTACAGCTGGCAACTCACGGTGATGGTGATCCTGGTTCACCTCCCGCTCGTTCCCTTCCTTCGCTGGGTCCAGCGGCAACAGTTCGTCTCGTATGGCCTGGTACGGACCCGGGTCGCGGAAACGCTCGGGCAGGTGTCGGAAACGGTGACTGGAGCATCAGTGATCCGGGCCTACGGTTACGACGGGCCGGTCGGGGAACGCCTCGACGAGTCGATCGAACGGCAGTACCGGCAGCAACAGCGAAGCCAGATCTGGTTTGCCTGCATGCTCCCGGTGGTGGATCTGGTGTCGTCGGTGTCGTTGGCGGTGTCGTTGGGCGTTGGTCTGTGGTGGCGAGATGACCTTGGGCTTGAAGCCGGGCAGCTGGTGGCGTTCCTGTTTCTGGTAAACCTCGTGCTGCAACCAATTTCGCAGCTTGGCGAAGTACTGGATCAGACCCAGACCGCGTTGGCGGGCTGGTGGAAAGTGCTCCGGGTGCTTGATGTGCCGGTTGACGTGACCGAACCCGAAGAGGGGACGGTGCTGGCCAGTGGGCCGCTCAGCATCGAGTTCTCCGCGGTGTGTTTCTCTTACCGGATTGGCGGTCTGGTGCTTGACGATGTCACCGTTCGAATCGAACCGGAAACGGTGGTGGCGGTGGTGGGCGAAACCGGGGCCGGCAAATCGACCTTTGCCCAGTTGGTGACCCGGTTGGCCGACCCGGTGGAGGGGGTGGTCCGAATCGGAGGTGTTGATCTTCGAACGGTGAGCCCCGAATCGAGACGCGCGGCGATCCGTATGGTGCCCCAAGACGGGTTTCTCTTCGACTGTTCGATAGCGGACAACATCGGTTTCGGGCGGGCCGGTTCGAGTCGGGCCGATGCCGAACGGGCGATCGACGAACTGGGGTTGGGTAGCTGGGTTGCCGGTTTACCAGCCGGGTTGGACACGACGGTCGGGGAGCGAGGTAGTCGGCTTTCGGTCGGTGAGCGCCAACTGGTGGCTCTGGCTCGGGCCCAAGTGGCCGATCCAGGCTTGTTGCTGCTTGATGAAGCAACGTCTTCGGTTGATCCCGAAACCGAAGAGGCGTTGGCGTCGGCGCTGGAGCGACTGGCTAGCGGCCGGACCATGATCTCGATCGCTCATCGCCTGTCAACCGCGGAGCGAGCCGACCTGGTGCTGGTATTTGACCAAGGTCGGATTGTTCAATCCGGAAGCCACGAAACGTTGGCCGCAACCCCGGGGGTTTACCAAAATCTGTACCGGTCCTGGTTGGGCAACACCCGCAGCGGGCAGCCTCCGGCAACGTGACGAACTTCTCATAGCCGCTTCATCGGGCACGGTGGAGCGCTGGTAGCGTTCTTCGGGTTCACCCCTGTCTGTCTTCGGAGATAACGCAATGACCACCCCCGTTCGAGTAGCAGTCACCGGCGCCGCCGGCCAGATCGGTTACAGCCTTCTGTTTCGTATCGCCAGCGGCTCCATGCTGGGCCCCGACCAACCGGTGATCCTTCAGCTTCTGGAGATCCCTCCGGCGATGGGGGCGCTTGAGGGGGTTGCGATGGAACTCGACGACGGCGCCTTCCCGCTGCTGGCCGGGATGACGCTCAGCGACGACCCAAACCAGGCTTTCGAAGGGGCCAATGTTGCCATGCTGGTCGGGTCGCGACCCCGCTCGAAGGGGATGGAGCGCAAAGATCTGTTGGAAGCCAACGGGGCGATCTTCACCGCCCAAGGTGCAGCGCTCAACGGCCACGCCGCCGACGACATCAAGGTGCTGGTGGTCGGAAACCCGGCCAACACCAACGCGCTGATCGCCATGAACAACGCCCCCGATATTGCCTCGGAGCGGTTCACCGCTATGACCCGCCTCGATCACAATCGGGCCAAAGCTCAACTCGCGCAGAAGGTAGGGGTGACGGTCAACGACATCACCCGCATGACCATTTGGGGAAACCATTCGGCGACTCAATACCCCGACCTGTTTCATTGCGAAGTCAACGGTCAGAACGCGGCGGCGATGGTTGGCGATCAGGCCTGGCTCGAAGGTTCGTTCATCCCCACGGTGCAGCAGCGGGGAGCCGCGATCATTGAAGCCCGAGGATTGTCCTCAGCGGCGTCAGCAGCCTCGGCGGCGGTTGACCACGTCCACGATTGGGTGCAGGGAACCCCAGCCGGTGATTGGGTGTCGATGGCGATCCCGTCAGATGGCAGCTACGGCGTGCCCGAAGGTTTGATGTCTTCGTTCCCGGTGACCTGCAGCGACGGAAGCTATTCGATCGTGCAGGGACTCGAGATTGACGAATTCAGCCAGTCCCGTATCGACGCCACCGTTGCCGAACTCTCCGAGGAACGTGACACGGTCCGGGACCTTGGTCTGATCTGATCCGCCCCCGGCTGGTCAGGTGTGGCCGGGGTGCAGATGGCTCAGTGAGAGGCGCTGGTCAATCAGCAATTGAAGGTCGCCACCGATCCGGAGGTTGCCGTCCAGAAATGCCCGTTGGGCCGAGATTTCGCCACCAACAATGCTGAACGCGGTTTGATAATCGGCTCGGATAGTTACGTCCGGTTGCCGACCACAGGCCGGATCAACGACCATCGTTCCCTCACTGATCTGGACCTGCCAGCGGATCGGTTGATCGTCCTTGCCGTTGACCGTTTCCGGGTGGTGGTCGACGATCTGTTCAATGGTCAACGTCAACGTCGGGTCGGGTTGGGCCCGCTGCGCGTCGTCAGCGAGCCGTTCGAACCAGGCGGGGGTTAAGAAATCGCTCACCTCGTCAGGCTAGGAGCAAGCCGCCTAGCATCGCCTAGGTGGACGATCTGGTTTCCTCGCCGACAACCGTTCGGTCAAGCTTCGGCGGCTCACGATGATCGACACGGAGAAGTTTGATCCTGGGTTCCCGCATCCGGGGACCAACGACACCATCGAGTTTGACTGGGTAGCCCGAGACCGCTTGCTCGCTGGCTTCCTGAGGATCTCGGTCCGACCCGCCGACCAGTGTTCTTGGTGCAGCGTGGTGGTTCACCCTGTGGGGTCGCAACCGGTCGTGGTTCTTGATTGGAGCCTGCCGACCGCGTCGGGCGGCTTTGCGTTTCGAGCACCCGGGATCTGGGCCGATCTGGTTTGCGAAACTCCGATCGAGCAGTGGACGGTAGGACTTGAGGCGTTCGGTGTGGCGGTCGAACCGGGGGAGGTACTGACCCCGGATAGTTTCGGAGAGCGCACCCCGGTCGGTCTTGATCTCGATGTGGAAGCGATCTCGGCTCCCGACGAGTTGGTGTCAGGGTTCGAGCATCAGGTCAGCGTCCGCGGTGAAGTGTTGGTCGGCCCCGACGCTTACGAGATCGACGGGCGTGGAACTCGGCGGCGCTGGTGGGGACCATACGAACCGTTGCTCGAACGGCAGCCGCCGGACCTGGAGATCCAAACTCAGATCGCGATCCAATGGCCTGACCGCCCGACGCCGCATCGCCGCGGCTGGGTGCTCGGCAGCCGTCCCGGTTGGGTTGAACTCTCGTCCTAGTGGGTGAGGCGTTCGCTGATCCGAGCGAAACCGAGCACCACGAGCAGGCCAAGCACCGCCAGCAACGTGGGACCCAGCCAGGTGTCGGCGGTGGGCCAGTCAAGACCGGCCCCGTTCACGATCTCGGTGTCGATGTCGCTGATCACCCCAACTCCGTTCGGCCACGGCCACAGCACCCGCAACGAACCGAGCATGAGCCCCATCAGAACGGCACTGACCGGTTGCTGGTGGCGTTCGAGTAGCCAACCCAGCAGCGAAGAGAACAACGCCAGACCCAGCACGGCTCCGAAAGCCACGAACACCAGATCGCCGAGCGCCCGGTCGTGAACCGCACCGATCACCGCTCCATACATGCCGATCATGAGCAGTAGAAACGAACCGGAAATGCCTGGAAGGATCATGGCGCAGATCGCCACGGCGCCGGCCCCGATCAGTACCGGAATGCTGGGATCGGTGACCGGACCGCTGCGAAAGCCCAACAGAACGAACAAGACCGCACCGGTACCGATCGCAACCAGAAGGTAGCTCCGGCCCGAAGTCGGGAACATCTTCCAGGCAATGATGATCGAGCCGATCACCAAGCCAAGGAACAGGCCGGCCATTTCCTCCGGGTTCTGGTTCAGCTGGTGTTCGATTACCCCAGCCAAGGTGCCGATGGCCACCAGAATGCCGGCCAGAAGTGGCAACAGGAACGACAGGTCAAGGCGTTGCACTTCGGCCCAACTTCCCCGAGGGTTGGCTTTACCCAGCGCAACGAGGGCGCGGGTCCCGGTGCGGAGCGTTTCGATGAGTCGGTCGTAGATCCCGAGCACGAGAGCGACCGTCCCACCCGACACCCCCGGGACAACGTCGGCTGATCCCATCAGGAAGCCGCGAACGAATTGGGTTAGGACCTTGGGGAACATACCCGGTGACGTTACTGTTCGCAGACATGACCGGAGCGCTTCATCCAGAACTTCACGGCCGGTTCGTCACCGCGGGACCAGGTGAGCTCTGGGTCGAAGTTGCGGGCGCCCACGGTCCGTTGGTGGTGCTCCTGGCCGGTTCCGACGCTCCGGGTTTCTTCTGGCCTGATTCGTTTGTTGCGGCGCTGGTGGCCGACGGCTTTCGCGTCGCCCGTCCCGACTACCGAGACTGCGGTCGCTCGGTTCGCATCACGGATCCTCAGGGGTATCGCTTAGCGGATCTTGCCGATGACGTGGTCGCGATACTGGACGATCTCGGGGCGGCTCAAGCTCACCTGGTGGGGTTCTCGCTTGGGGCGATGGTGAGTCAAGTGTTGGCCCTTGATCACCCGACGCGGGTGGCCTCGCTGGTGCTGGTGGGTGGTACCCCGGGGGCGGGAGACGACCGGCTCTCAGACCCGGACGAGGCGTTTGTGGAACGGATCGTGACCCGTCATCTGGATGGTCCACCGACTGACAAGGCGGGCGCAGTCAGGTGGCAGGTTGAACTGGCCGAGTTGCTGGCCGGTCGGGCGTATGCATTCGATCGACAAGCAGCCCACCGGAACGCTGAACGCATCGTTGCCGGTGGTTGGACGGCGGCGTCAGGTCACGGAGCGGCAATTCACGAATCGCCTTCCCGCGTTGATCGACTCGGGGAGATTCACCATCCGACGTTGATCGTGCATGGCACCGAAGATCCGGTGTACCCGGTCGATCATGCCCGAGCGCTCGCGGCCGGGATCGAAGGTTCGATACTCCTCGAGTTTGACGGGCTCGGGCATGAACTACCCGAACCGCTTCTGGCTGTGCTTCGGCCGGCGTTCAGCGAACACCTCAGCGCTGAGAGGCCAGACTCCGGTTCTTGATCTTGGACTTCACGTAGTCCCGGTTCATCATGGCGATGAAATCAAGCGGGATTTCCTTCGGGCAGGCTTCGTGGCATTCGCCGTGGTTGGTGCACGAACCGAAGAACGATTCCATCGTTTCAACCATGGCCTCGGTGCGCCGGTAGCGCTCGGGCTGACCCTGAGGGAGCACGTTGAGGTGGGCCAGCTTGGCTGAGGTGAAGAGCTGAGCCGCCGAGTTCGGACAGGCGGCCACGCAGGCCCCACAGCCGATGCAGGCCGCGGCGTCCATCGCGGTGTCCGCGACTTCCTTCGGGATCGGGATCTCGTTGGCGTCGGGGGCGGTACCGGTTGGGACGGAGATGAACCCCCCGGCTTCAACGATTCGGTCAAAGGCGCGACGATCGACCATCAGGTCTTTGAGGATCGGGAACGAAGCGGCCTGCCATGGTTCGACGACGATCTTGTCGCCGTCGTTGAACTTGCGCATGTGGAGCTGGCAAGTGGCGGTGGCTTTTTCGGGGCCGTGGGCTTGGCCGTTGATCATCACACCGCAGCTACCGCAGATTCCTTCACGGCAGTCATGGCCGAAGGCAACCGGTTCGATGTCGTCGGCGATCAGGCGTTCGTTGACGATGTCGAGCATCTCCAAAAACGAGGCGTCCTCGGGGATCTCTTTGGCGTCCACATCGAGGAACGATCCGGCATCATTGGGTCCGGCTTGACGCCAGATCTTCAGCTTCAGGTTCAGCATCTTGCTCATGAGCAGTCCTTACTTGTAGCTGCGCTGGGTCAGCTTGACGTTTTCGAAATGCAGGTCCTCTTTGTGGAGGGTCTGCGGGGTGTCGGGGCCGTTCCATTCCCAGGCACCGACATAGGCGAAGTTCTCGTCGTCACGAAGGGCTTCACCTTCGGGGGTCTGAGACTCTTCGCGGAAGTGACCGCCGCAGCTTTCGTTGCGGTGAAGCGCGTCACGAGCTTTGAGCTCGGCGAACTCCATGAAGTCGTCAACCCGGTTGACTTTCTCCAAGGTGGTGTTCACCCCGTCGGGCGAACCAAGCACCTTGACGTTTTTGCGGAATTCCTCGCGCAGGGCCGGGATCTCCGAGAGCGCCTTTTCGAGGCCGGTTTCGTTGCGGGCCATGCCGCAGTACTCCCAGACGATCTTGCCGAGTTCACGGTGGTAGTACTCAACCGAGTGAGTGCCACCGGTCTTGGACGTCCACTGACGGGTGCGGTCATCGACTTCCTTGATGGCCTGCTGGAACACCGGATCGTCGGTCGGGACCGGCTTCTCGCCGAGTTTCGGTGCCAGATAATCACCGATCGTGTACGGCAGCACGAAGTAACCATCGGCGAGCCCCTGCATCAGTGCCGAAGCACCGAGACGGTTGGCTCCGTGGTCCGAGAAGTTGCATTCGCCCAGCGCGTAAAGCCCGGGGATGGTGGTCATCAGGTTGTAGTCAACCCAGAGGCCACCCATCGTGTAGTGGATGGCCGGGTAGATGCGCATCGGAACCTGATACGGGTTCTCGCCGGTGATCCGCTCGTACATGTCGAACAGGTTTCCGTAACGCTCCCGAACGACCTGCTCGCCGTCGCGGGCGATGGCGGCCGCGAAATCAAGGTAGACACCGTTCTTGAGCGGGCCGACCCCGCGACCTTCGTCGACGACGGTTTTGGAGTTGCGGCTGGCCACGTCGCGGGGGACAAGGTTGCCGAAGCTCGGATACTTCTCTTCGAGGTAGTAGTAACGCTCCTCGTCAGGGATCTGGCCGGGGGAGCGAAGCTCGTCACGATCCCGAGGAACCCAGATGCGGCCATCGTTACGAAGCGACTCGGACATCAAGGTCAGCTTTGACTGGAACTCGTCGCTGGCCGGAATGCAGGTCGGGTGGATCTGGCTGTAGCAGGGGTTGGCAAAGAGGGCCCCCCGGCGATGCGCCCGCCAGGCCGCGGTGACGTTGGAAGCCATGGCGTTGGTCGACAGGTAGTACACGTTTCCGTAACCGCCGGTGGCGAGCACCACGGCGTGAGCACTGTGGGCTTCGACCTGCCCGGTGAGCATGTCGCGCACGACGATGCCCTTCGCTTCGCCGTCTTTGACGACCACATCGAGCACGTCCGACTGGTTGTACAGGGTCACCTTGCCAGCGGCGATCTGCCCGGCCAAAGCCTGATAGGCACCGAGCAGCAACTGCTGGCCGGTCTGGCCTCGGGCATAGAACGTGCGGCTGACCTGAGCCCCACCAAAGGAACGGTTGGCGAGCAGGCCACCGTATTCGCGGGCGAACGGGACACCTTGTGCGGCGCACTGGTCGATGATGTCAACCGAAACCTGAGCGAGACGGTGCACGTTGGCTTCGCGGCTTCGGTAGTCACCGCCCTTGACGGTGTCGTAGAACAGTCGGTACACCGAGTCGCCGTCGTTGCGGTAGTTCTTGGCGGCGTTGATGCCGCCCTGCGCCGCGATCGAATGAGCCCGGCGAGGCGAGTCATGGAAGGTGAACACCTTCACCTGATAGCCAAGCTCGGCGAGCGAAGCGGCAGCCGACGCACCGGCCAAGCCAGTGCCGACCACGATCACTTCAAAGCGGCGTTTGTTGGCCGGGTTGACCAACTTGACCGAGAACTTGTGGTTGTCCCATTTCTCGGCGATGGGACCTTCCGGAATTTTTGCGTCGAGCGTGACCATCAGTTCGCCTCCTCGGCGTGTTCAAAATCTCCAACCGGAACAGATCGGTTGTCCTCGTTGATGAGCCCGGTCTGCACGGCGATCGGGAAGCTGAGGTTCCCGATCAGGATCAGACCGGCGAGTCCGGTCGCGAAGTGGCGGCGAGCCGCGTTGTAACGGGGGTTGTTGATCCCCAGCGTCTGGAACATCGACCAGGCGCCGTGAAAGATGTGCACGGCGAGAGCGACGTTGGCCACGATGTAGATCAGTGCCACCGGCAGCGAACTCATCGACTCGGCGACGTTGTGGTAGACGTCGCCGCGGACGTAATCGTCACCCAGCCAGGTGCCCCAGGTCAGGTCGGCTAGGTGGAACAGGATGTACAGCAGCACGATCGGCCCTGTCCAGCGCATGGTCCGGCTAGCGAAGTTGGCCGCGATGTAGTCGCGGGGGCTGGCGTAACGCTGGTTGGCTTTCTGGTTGAGCCGGCTCAACGACCAGGCCGCGTGAATGTGGCCGCCAAACATCACGATCAAACCGATCCGCAGGACCCAGAGCAGCAGGGTGCGCGGTACGAGGTGCCCACCGAGGTCACGGAGCGCCTCCGCGTATTCGTGGATCTGCACCGGGCCTTCGTAAATGTGGAGGTTGCCGATCATGTGAACAACGACGAACCCGAGAAGACCGATGCCGGTGACCGCCATCACCCACTTCTTGCCTACCGCGGTTTGGTAGACGTTGAGGGGCCAGGGGCGTTCTGGTGACCGGCTTTGGATGGGCGGCACCGAGTGGTCGGTACCGCCAGACATGGTTTGAGCCATTAGTAGTGGTCCTTGCTAAACGAACTTCCTAGGAAAAGTACTGCCCCGGAGGGGTTTCGGCCTACTTCAGCGAACAGTTGTCTGATACCGGTTGACCGATGTCACAGGACCGTCCGGACTGCTTCCGGTCACCCGCAGTTCCAAAACGGCGTCGCCGCGGGGGCCGATCTCGGCTTCGAACCTGCCGATCCGTTCAACACGGTCGGCGGGAATCGATCCAGCCCAGGCTTGCGTGGCGGTGGTTCCGTCGGCTCGCAGCAGCGTCGCGACCACCTTGCCTTCGGTGAGGGGATGGCGAAGGTCGGAGATGAGTTGGATCGTCACCGTCAACGGCTGGCCGCTGGTGAACTCGACCGGTACCGGGTCGGCTACGGCCAGCACCGGTTGGCAGGCGGTGGCCGCGGCGCCCAGCGCAGGTTTGGGTTGGCGGTCGCTGGTGAGCAGCCCAAACCCTCCGGCCGGTCCCGGGTCGGCCCAGTAAAACGCGAAGAACCCGTTAGTTGG
>Ga0208785_1000232_pt1 | contig 24649 bp, 22 predicted proteins | sample DEB08_DNA_2_FD_185499 | JGI IMG/M metagenome (GOLD analysis project Ga0208785, IMG submission 185499) | Aqueous microbial communities from the Delaware River and Bay under freshwater to marine salinity gradient to study organic matter... | ecosystem: Environmental > Aquatic > Marine > Coastal ...
GGTCGCACTCACAATAGCTTTTTGAGACCCTGCTAGCGAGTTCAAAAGACTTGACTTGCCGGCGTTTGGCGGACCGGCAATGACCACCGATGCGCCTTGGGTGAGCAAAGCCCCCGGGCGCGAACGATCCAGAATGGTGTCCAAGCGACCCTTTATCTGCGATAAGCGGGCGTCGATATCCTCGGATGAAACCACATCGACCGGCTCGTCTGAGAAATCTATATTGGCTTCGATTAAAACCCTAACGTCCTCAATTCTTTGCCTAAGATCTTCTATCTCCTTTGAAAATCTCCCAGACAAAGATCTCATTGCTGAGCTTGCGGCGGCAGCCGTCTGGCTTGCAATCAGATCGGCCACGGCCTCGGCTTGTGCGAGGTCCATGCGGCCGTTTAGAAACGCTCTTTCGGTGAATTCGCCCGGTTTTGCAACCCTCGCGCCCAAATCCAGGAGACGACTGAGTACCTGATCCAAAACGACAGGCGAACCGTGGCAATGCAGCTCCAGCGTGTCTTCGCCGGTGTAGGAATTGGGGCCTTTAAAAAAAAGTGCCACCGCCTGATCAATTGTCTCTCCGCTCGCGTCCTTCAACAGGCGAGTCGTCGCGACCCTCGGCTCGGGCAGCAGGCCCATGAGCGAGTTCGCTATCTGTGTCACTTTAGGACCCGACACACGAATGCTGCCGATGCCCGCCATGCCGGGCGCGCTGGCCCGAGCTGCTATGGTCTCTTGCTCTAGATCCATGAGCTCAGGAGCTGCTCATGCTGATCAGGTTTTGCTGTCCGCCGCCTCAATGCGTCGGGTGATCACCCACTGCTGGCCGATGGACAGCACGTTATTCACCAACCAGTAAAGTACCAGGCCGGACGGGAACCAGAGGAAAAACACCGTGAAGACCACCGGCAACGCCATCATGATTTTCTGCTGCATCGGGTCCATGGGCGCCGGATTGAGCATCTGCTGAGCAAACATCGAAGCGCCCATCAGAATCGGGAGGACGTAATAAGGATCTTGCAAAGAAAGATCCTGAATCCAAAGGGCGAAAGGCGCCTGTCGCAACTCCACACTTTCCAATAGGACCCAATAAAGCGCAATAAAAACAGGTATTTGGATAATGATCGGGAGGCAACCGCCCAACGGGTTGATCTTCTCTTTTTTGTAAATTTCCATCATCGCCTGCTGGAACTTCTGCTTGTCATCACCAAAGCGTTCCTTCAGCGTTTTCATTCGCGGCTGCATTTTTTTCATGCGCGCCATCGATTTATAACTCGCCGCAGATAGCGGGAAGAAAATGAGTTTGATCAGCAGCGTCAACAAGATGATGGCCACACCCCAGTTATTAACGGCCCTGTGGATATACGTCATCACCCAGAAAAGAGGTGACGAAACCGGAGTTAACCAGCCGTAGTCGACGGTGAGCTCCAGTTTGTTCTCAGCCTTGATCATTCGCTCGGTTTCTTTTGGACCGACGAAAAGACGTCCACCTAACACTCCTATATCGCCTTTTTCCACCACCGTCGGCTGCGTTGTCTTGTAACCGATCAAGTACCGGGGGGCGCTGTCACGCTGCGTCACGTTGCTGTAGAACTCATAGTTCGTTCCGGGGTTTGGTAACAACGCCCCGACGAAATAATGCTGAAGCATTGCGACCCAGCCTGAGCTCGTTGCGCGTGACAAGTTCGCTTCATACATCTGCTCGAAGTCAATCTTCTGATACTTGTCCTCGGGGGTGAAAATGGCGCCGCCTTTGTAGGTCGGCATCGCCCCGAAAAACCCTAGGCCGCTTCCAGGCTCTACCACCTGGGTACGCAGAATCTGCTCGTACTGGTAGCCCTGCCAGACCTTATCGGATTGATTAATAATGGAAAACTCGACATCCACGTAATAACTGTCACGAAAGAAGGTGTAGGTTTTTACGTACTGCACGCCATCGGTTGATGTCCACGTCAGATCCACGGACACACGATCTTCGCCAGGGGCAAGCCGAACATCGCTCGATGAGGATTCGAATATCGCGTGATGATTCGGCGCGTCATGCCCGACCCCGAGCAGACCGGACTGCATCAAAAAAAGATCGGCTCCAGAATCATTAAGCAAAACGAAGGGTGTATCCGGATCGTCTAACGATACGGGATAAGTCAGCAGTTCCAGTTTTCTCAGGTCACCACCCTGTGTGTCGATCTGCGCGCGAATCAAATCGGTCTGCACCTGAATTCGTTTCGCGCTGGGCAAGCTTATGGACTGGGGCACTGACGCTGGCGATGAGTTGACGACGGCTGATGGGTCTGCTGACGTGGTCGGGGTTTGAGGAACACCCTCGGACGAGCTGCTCGCCCCGCCGCTGGCGGCAGATGTCAGCCCGTTTTGCGGCTGAGAGATAGCAGCGCTTTGGACACTCGGATACTTAGAAGCCTCATGCTCTTGCCAGGCTTGCCATAGCAGCAGTAGCACCATACCCAGTGCACCGAAAAGTACCAGTCGATGAAAATCCATTTAGCAGTGCTCGCAGTAATCTGATTTTTTTGAGGGGTTCAACGGAACCGGGTCGTAACCACTATTACCCCACGGGTGACATCTTCCGAGTCGTTTAATAGCCAGCCAGGCGCCTTTTGCCGCACCATGAGACTCAATCGCCTCAAGTGCGTAGGCCGAACAGGATGGATAAAAACGACAGACAGGGCCGACAAACGGGCTGATCAGATACTGATAGCCTTTGACCAATTGCACTAGGAGTTGCCGCATCGCGCCTTCGCTTCCGACCAGTGATTTTCCAGACTCGCGATTATGTCCTCGTTGGACGCGCTTGTCGTCGCCTGCTTGGCTATCACAACAAAATCGCAGCCCCGGGCTATATCCGGATGATGGCGAAATGACTCCCTGATCAGTCGTTTTACGCGATTGCGTCTGACGGCCCGCAAGGACACTTTGCGCGACACGGTCACGCCGAGACGTCCCCGATCTAGACCGTTCGATGCGGCGTAGACGATAAACAGCGGATCCGAATTCCTTTGTCGCTTCGATAAAACGCCATTGAAATCGACCGACCCTAACAGGCGACCGCTCGCCGGGAGACCGTGGTTGGACACGGCCTATTCCACCAGACTTAGGCGCTGAGGACGGCTCGGCCTTTCGCTCGACGCGCGCTTAACACGGCTCTGCCGCCGCGGGTTTTCATGCGCGCCCTGAAGCCATGGCGGCGCTTTCGCTTGACCACGCTGGGCTGAAAAGTTCTTTTCATTTTTGAATTAGCCAGACATCTCTTGAGAGGGCGCGGGAATTTACCGAGAAACCTTTTTATTGTCAATATTTAGGCTAAATAACTTACTTTCATTCTAATTGTGGATAAGTTTTTATTATTAATTTCCTGTGGATAAATTAAGAGAGGGTGTTTAAAATCGCGTCGTTGAGACTGCTCGGTTTGCGATGAAACCGACCCACAGCTTTTTTGCGACAGCTACACATCGATACATCGATTCACTAAGGAGTAACGCCGTTGTCTTCACTTTGGACACTCTGCCTCGGTCGGCTTGAAGACGATCTATCCCCCCAACAGTTCAATACCTGGATAAGGCCCCTCCACGCGGTTGAAGCGAACGGCACCCTGAAACTGCTGGCCCCTAACCGTTTCGTAAAAGATTTTGTGACCAAAGAAATGTTGGGTGATGTGTCGCGCCTCGTGAGCAGCTTCAGCGTTGAACCTGTCGACGTCTCTGTTGAGATTGGTGGTGATGAGATAGGCGTGCCGAACCCCTCTCGGGCGAGTAAGGCATCAACAACCGGTACAGGGAAGCTTCGCTTCGAGGGGCGGCTTAACCCGGCGTTTACTTTCGACGCGCATATTGGAGGAAAGTCGAATCAACTGGCTCGGGCGGCCGCCAGGCAGGTTGGTGAAAATCCAGGTAAGGCGTACAACCCGCTTTTTCTTTACGGTGGGGTGGGTCTAGGTAAAACACACTTGATGCAAGCCGCCGGAAATATGGTGTTGCAAAACAATCCATCAGCGAAAGTGGTGTACGTGCACTCCGAGCGTTTTGTTGCTGATATGGTTAAAGCGCTTCAACATAACGCCATCACCGAGTTTAAAAGATACTACCGATCACTCGACGCCCTACTGATTGATGATATCCAATTCTTTTCAGGCAAAGAACACTCACAAGAAGAATTCTTCCATACTTTCAATACCTTACTTGAGGGTCACCGCCAGGTCATCATCACAAGCGACCGGTTTCCAAAAGAAATTACAGGCGTTCAGGAAAGGTTGATCTCTCGTTTTGGTAGCGGCCTTACCGTGCCGATTGATCCTCCAGAATTGGAAACGCGCGTTGCGATTCTTCAACACAAAGCGTCTAGCAAAGGGGTGCGCTTATCAGACGAGGTTGCTTTTTTTATCGCGCGTCAGATCCGATCCAATGTTCGCGAGTTAGAGGGTGCATTACATCGCCTGGTGGCCAGTAGCGGGTTCACTGGTCGACCGATTGATATTGACCTCACGCGAGAGGCGTTGCGTGACTTGTTGGTTTTTCAGGAGCGGCGGGTCACGGTCCAGAATATCCAAAAAACGGTTGCCGAGTATTTCAAAATGAGGGTGTCGGACCTGCACTCCAAGCGCCGCAACCGACAGATCACCAGACCCCGACAGATCGCTATGGCGTTATCTAAAGAGTTGACCACGATGAGTCTGCCAGAGATTGGTGATGCGTTTGGAGGCCGCGATCACACAACTGTTTTACACGCGCAGCGTAAGGTAAAAGAGCTTATGGGGTCGGATGCCAGGGTTCGGGAGGATTATCAAAATCTTCAGCGCATTTTAGGTGCATGAGTTTGTATGGAATAACTTGTGGACAACATTGGAGAGAAAAGAGACTATTGGTTTTTGATGTGTTTATTCCCGTTTCATACCGCTTTCATCCACAGGTTGCTCAGTCACGCTATAGCAATAAGATACTGATTTAAATAAGTTAAATACTGTTTTCCGATTATTCACAGGCCTTATAAACACTATCAATCTTTTACGTTTTAAGAATAAACAATTATGAAATTTCAGATTGAACGCGAAATTTTGTTGGCACCACTCACAGTTGTTACCAGTGTCGTGGAGCGCCGCCAAACCTTACCCATCCTGGCCAACGTATACATGCGGCTCGAAGGCAAGCGGCTAACCCTGGTCGGGACCGATCTAGAGGTTGAGATCAGTATCGAGGCCGAGGCGCTTTCTGGAGAGGACGGAGAGTGCACCGTCACCGCCCGCAAACTACTCGACATCTGCCGGGCGCTTCCTGAAACTGCCACCGTTTCCTTTGAGGCCGATTCCGATAAAGCCAAATTAAAATCAGGGAAAAGCCGCTTTACGCTGCAGGCGCTTCCCGCAAAAGACTTTCCTAGACTGGAGACTGGATCATGGGAGGAGCGCTTTAAGCTGTCCCGAATCGAGCTGAAAGGGCTTTTTGATCGAACCTCGTTTTCAATGGCCCAGCAGGATGTTCGTTATTTTTTAAACGGCGTGCTGATGGAGCTGGACGGTTCGACCATTACCACCGTTGCGACGGACGGGCACCGTCTCGCCAGAAGCCAAGCCAGCCTCCCCACGCCGGTCGGCGCCCATAGGCAGGTCATTATTCCCCGAAAGGCGGTCGCTGAATTAGGGCGCTTCTTAAGCGAGGGCGCTGACGACGTGAAGGTGGAACTTAACAACAATCACGTGCGCATAGACCGACCCGGCGCGACGCTTATCAGCAAGCTGATCGATGGGAAATTCCCAGACTACAAAGCGGTGATGGCGCAGGTTCTAAACCAAAAACTTCTCGCGGACAGGCAGCAACTTCACGAAGTGCTGGCCCGCACCGCCGTGCTGACCAACGAAAAGTACCGGGGTATACGGCTGGAGGTTAGTGCGGGCAGCCTCAAGGTGAGCGCGCATAATCCCGAGCACGAAGAGGCCACCGACGAGATTCCTGTGGAGTACTCAGGCCCCGATGTAGAGATCGGCTTCAACGTCACCTATCTGATGGATGCGCTTAAGGCCTTGAGTGGCAAACAGGTCGAAGCCGAGCTTCAGGACGCCAATACGGGTTGCATGCTTCATGAACCCGATCAGGACGATACCCTGTATCTGATCATGCCGATGCGTCTATAGAACCCCTCTGTTTCACGTGAAACAAACCGGTCGCGGTGTTTCACGTGAAACACTTCTTTACCCCCTTTTTTTGGCTTTAAAAAGCCGGTAAATGGTATAATTTGCCGGTCTTTTTGGAGCAATTTATGGCGAATTCCCCGGTTTACGACGAAAGCAGTATTAAGGTCTTAAAAGGCCTTGAGGCGGTGCGAAAGCGGCCCGGTATGTATATCGGGGATACCGATGACGGTACGGGTCTTCACCATATGGTGTTTGAGGCGGTCGATAACTCTATCGACGAGGCGCTTGCCGGGTTCTGCTCCGAGGTGACCGTCACCATACACGCCGATGAAACCATTACGGTCTCTGATGATGGGAGGGGTATTCCCACAGGCCTTATTCCAGAGGAAGGTAAATCCGCAGCCGAGGTGATCATGACCCAGTTGCATGCGGGCGGAAAATTTGACCAAAACTCCTACAAGGTGTCTGGGGGCCTGCACGGCGTGGGCGTGTCGGTGGTGAACGCGCTGTCCTCTTATTTGCGTCTGACGATTCATCGAGACGGCAAAATCTTCCGCCAGGAGTACGAAAAGGGTTTGGCGAAGACCGATCTCGAGGTAATCGGGGACACTACCCGGACTGGCACCGAGGTTTACTTTCGCCCCGATCCGGAGATTTTCAACAACCCGATCATGCATCGGGACATCCTGGCCAAACGCCTGCGCGAGTTGTCTTTTCTCAACTCGGGGGTGCGCAACCGCCTTGTAGATGAACGCGTTGATAGCGAGGATATTTTTGAATACAAGGGCGGCATCGAAGCGTTTGTCGGCCATCTAAACAGGCAAAAAACAGCGCTTCATCCGACTATTTTTTACCTTCGGGACGAGCGCGACGGCGTCATTGTCGAGGCGGCGTTCCAATGGAATGACTCCTACCAGGAGTCGGTTTTTTGCTACACCAACAATATTCCACAGAGAGACGGCGGCACCCATCTGGAGGGTTTGCGCTCAGCCATCACGCGAACTATGGGCCGCTATCTGGATGAATCGGGTCTGGCGAAGAAGAACAAGATTGCGCTGCGCGGCGAGGATTGTCGCGAAGGACTCACAGCTGTGCTATCAGTCAAGGTGCCTGATCCAAAGTTCTCGTCACAGACCAAGGACAAGCTGGTGTCCTCAAATGTTCGTGGACCTGTGGAGTCTCTGATAAATGATCACCTCGGCACCTTTTTGCTCGAGCGTCCCGGGGAGGCGAGAGCCATCCTGGATAAGATTCTTGAGTCCGCCCGGGCACGTGATGCGGCGCGAAAAGCGCGCGAAATGACTCGCCGGAAGAGCGCCCTCGAAGTGGGAAATCTGCCCGGAAAACTCGCAGATTGCCAGGAAAAAGACCCGGCGCAGTGCGAGATTTATCTGGTGGAGGGTGACTCTGCGGGCGGCTCCGCCAAGCAGGCGAGGGATCGTCGATTTCAGGCCATCCTGCCGCTTAAAGGAAAAATTCTGAACGTAGAGAAAGCCCGGTTCGACAAGATGCTGGCCTCTGAAGAAGTGGGTACCTTGATCACCGCGCTGGGCACCGGGATTGGGGCAGATGATTTTGATGTCAGTCGGCTTCGCTACCATCGGGTCATCATCATGACGGATGCTGATGTGGACGGCTCCCATATTCGCACGCTGTTGCTGACATTTTTCTACCGACAAATGCCCGAGCTGATTGAACGCGGCCATGTCTACATCGCCCAACCGCCGCTCTACAAATTAACTTCAGGGAAGAAAGAAACCTACGTCAAGGATGACGAGGAGTTGCAAAAACTGCTGCTCGACGCCGCTCTTGATGGTGCCGAACTGGTACCGGATGGGGGCTCGGCGGAGAGCATCTCGGGCAGCGCCCTACGCGGCGTCTGCAGCGAATACTTTGCGGTGGAGTCTGCGATTGCACGGCTGTCACGGCGCTATCAGGCGGAGGTCTTATGGGCGCTGGCGGCCTTGCCTCATTTGGGCATCGAGGGTATCGCGGACGAGGCCGCGCGAAACGCGCTTTCCGATGCTTTAGGCAAGGCTTTAAATGTGCACGCCGGAGCGGGAGGGGGTGCTTTCTTCCGGGTCGCTTGGGAAGTTGATGGGCCGGAGATGGCGTTAGTAGTAGACAGCGAGCGCCACGGACGCTATCGCCAAAGTCGATTCCCGCGCGAGTTTTTCGATTCCACGGAGTACGCCTCATTAACCAACCTTGGCCATCGATTGCAGCACGACGTCGGACCCGCGCCCACCATTAAAAGGGGTCAGCGCGAAAGCGAGGCGGATGGCTTCGCAGGCGCGCTATCTTGGCTGATGAGTGAAGCGCGCCGGGGTATAAACATCCAGCGCTACAAGGGTCTCGGCGAGATGAATCCGGAGCAGTTGTGGGAGACCACGATGGATGCCAGTCAGCGTCGGCTATCGCAGGTTCAGATAGAGGACGCCGTGAGTGCTGATGAGATCTTTACGGTACTGATGGGCGATGAAGTCGCACCCCGGCGCGACTTCATTCAGAAGAACGCGTTCGCGGTCAGCAACCTCGACGTTTGATTAAAAAGTATTTAAAAACAAATACTTATAATATTTTAGCCCGTTTTGACCGCGTCTTAGTGGAGCACCCTGGGCGCAGAAAGAACGAATTCTGGGATGTCGGTGTCGAAGGTTTGGCCATCTTCAGCCAGCATTCGATAACTGCCGTGCATGGTGCCCACGGGTGTCTCAATTACAGCCCCTGAGGTGTAACGAAACCCCTCTCCCGGCTTTAGGGTCGGTTGTTCGCCCACCACGCCTTCGCCTTCAACTTCTTCTGTCCGGTTGTCTGCATCGGTAATGATCCATCGACGGGACAACAGCTTGGCCGATACGGACCCTTTGTTGACCAACGTGATGGTATAGGCAAACACATAGCGGTCCTCGTCCGGCTCGGAGTGTTCCGCCATATACGAAGTCTCTACTTCGATATCAATTTCGTATGAGTCGGTCATGCGCTCAACTTAACTCGCCAGTAAGGCTCTTGCAGGGCTCTGCCACGATGTTATCGTGATCCCGATCGATCTGTATAGCACTAAGTTCGCCACCCCAAACGCAGCCTGAATCGAGACCCACTGCGTTATTCTTTTTGATGCGGCCCACGGTCGACCAGTGTCCGAAGATCACCCGCGTGTCGCCGCGATCGGGGTTGGGCCAATCGAACCACGGGCGCCAGGGACGTGCCGCCGAATCGAGACCTCCCTTGGTGGCTAAATCTAGGCGTCCGGCGCCGTCTACAAAGCGCATCCGCGTAAATGCATTGGCGATGAACCGAAGGCGTGCCCACCCGGTCAGGTGCTCCGACCAGATATCCGGCGTATCGCCGTACATGTTTTCAAGAAAGCTCACGCGCCGCGAGGAACGAAGCACGCACACGACTTCTTCGGCTAGAGCACTGGCCTTGGCGATGCTCCACTTCGGGTAAAGGCCGGCGTGGCTCACTAGGGTGTCGTGTTTGTCCGACCACAGAATCAACGGCTGTCTCGATAGGAACGCCATGTAATCCGCCCGGCGTGAGCTGGCCAGGATCCCGTCAAGACGATCGCTTGGCTTCGCGCGTCGAAGACCGGCATCGATCGCGAGAAGATTGAGATCGTGGTTGCCCAGGACACACGATGCCCGATCCCCAAGACCCATAACGAAATCAAGCACCGCCTCGGCTTGAACGCCTCGACCTATGAGATCGCCGGCGAACCACAGGCGGTCTGCTTCCGGGTCAAACTGGAGCTTACCGAGCAGTCGTTTTAAAGCCCCCCAACAGCCCTGCACATCACCAATCACCCAGGTGGCCAAGCCGCTCAGTTCTCCAAGAGCTGTTGCTCTAGCGAATCGGTATCTTGCTGTGGCCTGCCTTGGGCGGGCGCGCCGTCGAGAATCTGCGCCTGGCGGTTCTGGTAGTAAAGCTCCCTCATGAACAGATAAGGGTCGACCTGCATCTTCAGTATGCGATCCACATCGAGCAACCGCGACCGTATATCAATGGCCCGAATAGCGAATCGGGTGACAGTGACGCTGGTATCACCCGGTTCCCAGAGGGGATCGGCAATGACAAATTCAGGTACCTTGCCGACAGCATCGCGGATCGTGCTTGGCCCCAGAAACGGCAGCACCAGGTAGGGGCCGCTGGGCACGCCCCACACCGCGAGGGTTTGGCCATAGTCCTCTTCATGATCCGGCATGCCCAGTCGGCCTGCCACATCCACAAGGCCCAGCAACCCGATTGTGCTGTTGATCAGGAATCGATCGATTGTCTCTTTGGCCCGCCCTGGTTTTCCCTGCAGCACATCATTGATTAGTGTTGTCGGGGCGCGAAGATTATTAAAGAAATTGTTGACGCCATCGCGCAAACGCTGCGGGAACACTTTTCGATACCCCACGGCCAGAGGCCGGATGAGAACCCGATCGACGCCGTCGTTAAAGGCGAACATGGCGCGATTGAAAGGCTGCCATGGGTCGGCAGTCGATTGCGCCCAGGCAGCGGGGCTAAGGCCGGCGAGGAGCAAGCAGACCAGCCCCGCTCGCAGGAGACGGGTAAGAGCCGAGCCGGAAGCTTGTTTCACGCTTTGTCCCCCTTAAACGCCCTGGCAAGATCTCCAAGATAACGAGCGGCCCGCTCGCCGAGCCGTTCCGGCGCCCCCAAGCGCGGCGTCAGGAGCCTTTGCAGATCTTCAAGATGCCGGCTTTGGGCCTCATACCGTGCCTGAAGGGCCAGATGGTCGCTCTCAAGGCGCCATATCTTTTCTTTTAATTCCATATTCCGATCTATATTTTCAGTGTTTTTTTGGGGTGTCACGTGTTTTGGCATCTCCCCGGCACGTGCCGTGGCACTCTTTTCATAATCGCTGTCAGGTTCACCGAAAACCCGTACCAGATCGGAAACGTCGAAAACGTATTTAGGGCGCCCCCCAGGCTGAGGCCTTTGGAAAGCTGTGAGATGTCCTTTCTTAACCCGCCTTCTTATGGTATTCGTGGAGACGCCGAAAGCGCGGGCGGCTTCTGTGATACCTACTCTTCCTGAGCTTGGTTTGGGCTCGTTCACTTTGCTGGAACCTCGAAGGAAGATTTCGGATGCTGCCACTTGATGCCGGTGGATCGCGTGGGCATCATGGTGGCAGTATCTCCCATCAGGGTCAAGGTCCCGTGAGCAGTTGAGCTGCTCACCTTATTCAATGTTACGTACCGCTCGATCCCTGGTCATATCACTAGGCTTCATTCTTGCAGCTACGCTGACGTCGCATGGCTCGGAGGCGCCCCGAGCGGCCTTGGAGCGCGTGATCGAGGCCTATGCCAGTCGTACGCAACTGACCAGCGAGCTACCCGCTTTTGATCTTCAAACCATGGTCGAGATTCAGGACTACCTGGCGCTCGATATCGGCCGGGATTATGGTTTGGTATCGGGCTATCTTTTCGACCGCGCTACGCAGCCTCTGCTTATCGGTCTCCTTCTCGAAAACATGTTCTCTTCGACCGGCGCGACGCTTCAGGCATCCGCAGGAGCGAATCAGGTCGTGTTCCTCGCCTGGGCGGTTCGTATAAACCGCGACCTGACTTACCCCCAATCGGAAGGGTTCTCTCTGGAAGCGGTTGTCGCAGAGTTAATCCCTGCCGTTGTATTTCTGGATGAACTCCTGCCTGCGGCCCAACGGACCCAAGCCGCCGCTCTAACGGCTGTCAATCTCGGACTGCGGTACGTGGTTTTGGGGCAGCCTATTGCGGGGGTGGATTGGAGCGCGGCGGGTGGTTTTCACTCCGAGATCCTCGGGCCTAAAGACGCCGTTTTAAGCGAAGGTGTTGGCCTACCCGGCGCCTCGTCTGATGCCGGCGCGCTGGTTCGGTTAGCCGCCGAGCATCTGCACAATCGTGGCCGCTCGTTGCGCGAGGGAGATGTCGTCGTGCTGGGCCGGTTAGGCGAAGGCGCCCTTCTCAACGAAGCCCGAAAAGTAACGGCGCGATTTCAGGCTGGGCGAGATGAGCGCCGTATTGTATTTGCGGTCCGCCCCTGATTCAGTTCGTGGCGTGCAGCAACGCATTCACCCGGCGCACGTCGTCTTCGTTAAGGTCTCCTGAAAGCCTTTCAAGCTCGAGCATCTGTAGGACATAGTCGTAGCGTTCCTTTAGATAGTCGCGCTGCGCACCAAAAAGGTCTCGCTGGGCGTCGAGGACGGCGATATTGGTGGTTAACCCCGCGGTCAGGCTTTCTTCTTTCGCCAGCAGCGCGTTTTCCCCTGCGCGCACGGCCGCCGCGAGCGCATCGAGTCGGCGCAAACGGCTTTTGACGCCGAGGAAAGTTTGGCGGGTGTCTCGCCGAACGTCGCGGACCGCCGCATCATAGTCAGATTGAGAGGCGCTGAGGTTATCAGCGGCCTCCCTTACTCGCGCATTGATCAGGCCGCCTTGATAGAACGGAATATTGACCGAAAGGAACAGCCGGCTGTAGGTATCGCTACCCGCGGCTGCCGTGTCCGAATAATTTCCAGACACTTGCAGACCAACGGTCGGTAGCCGCTGTGCTTTCTGGCGATCGATCTCAAGACTTGAAAGATCAATGCCGAGATTCTTGGCTTGTAACGAGGCATTTTGTTCCAGCGCGCGGTCGACCCATTGCTGCGCGTCATCAGGCTGAGGAGGCCCAAGCACGACCTCAGCCGGCAGCGGCAATATGTCTCCGATGTCTTCACCGACCAGCACCTCCAGGGCCTGCTTGGCATCGTCAAGAAGCTTCTCCGACTCGATGGTGTCGGCTACGGATTTCTCAAATCGGGCGCTCGCATCAAAGAGCTCTGTTTTGGTGCCGAGCCCGACGTCGAGTCTCTCCTGCGCCAGTTCCAACTGGCGGGCGATGGCCGTTTGGTTTCGTCTCGAAAGCTCAAGGTTGTCATTTGCTGCCAGAACCGTGAAATAGGATCGAACCGCACGGCTAATCAGACTTTCCGAGGCGATTTGAAACACTAGTTCCGCCTGACTGGCCTTGGTATTGGCCTGGTCAATGGAAATGCGCGTGCTTTTGTTATAGAGCGATTGCGATACTGACACCCCGGCTTGGGTGAGATCGACGCGGTCCGATGTGGCGTCGGTGTAGCTTCCGGAGGCGCTTAATTGCGGGCGTCGTGCCGCTTGTGCCTGTGGTACCAGTTGCCCCGAGGCCTCATAGCGGTAGGTTGCCGCGGCGAAGGTGGGGTCCTGACTCTTTGCCAGCAGGTAGACCGCCAACAGATCGGATGCCGCTTTGGAACCAGCACCGGCCGCTGACGCCACGGATTCTTCAGAGGCGCTGGGCTCGGAGGCGGACTGCGCGACGGCCGAAGCCTCCGCAGGCTGAGGGTCCTGCGAGGCGGAAGGGATCATCAGAATCTGACCTGGATAAATGATCGGGTTCGCGCCGAGATTGTTGGCCGCAATCAGCTCCGCGCACGGCTGGCTTACCGACTCCGCGATCTCGCAAGGCGTATCACCCGTTTGCACGATGTATTGCGTCGTTTGGGCGGCCGCTATCGCAGCGGGCGCGAGCAGACCTGTCAGCAAAAGTCCGAACGGGGTGGTGTGATGACGTTCTAAAAAGGTGCTGCTTGCCATGAGATGCTTCCTTGTCAAAATGAAAAGACTCGCTTTCGCTCCAAACCGATCATGGGCGCGACGTGGGTCTCAAAGAGGGATTGCTTGTGGAAACCGCCGTCGGCGCGGCGGCGCATGATGATCGTTTGCATCGTTGGATCCTCGCCGACGACCGCAACCAGCCGCCCGTGCTCCGCCAACGAATCAAGCAGGGTGTCCGGAATCTCAGGGGCCGACGCGCTGACCAAGATGCCGTCCCAAGGCCCACCCTCAGGCCAGCCTTGAGACCCGTCCCCGACAACCGTTCGAACCGCCGCAAACCCGACATCAAGAATTGTCTGGGTGGCTCGCGCAGATAGGTCAGCAAATATTTCTACGGAAGTCACCTCAGCGCCTGCTGCTGCCAGGAGGGCTGCCATAAAGCCTGAACCCGTCCCTATCTCAAGAATGCGCTCACCCGGCTTAGGTGCAAGCGCCTGAAGCAGGCGGGCTTCGAGTTTGGGCTCCATCATGTATTGGTTTTGACCGATGGGTATCTCGATGTCCGCATAGGCGAGCGATCGATACGCATCGGGAACAAATCGCTGTCGGTCGATGTGATGCAAAAGGCCAACGACCGCAGAATCCAGAACGCCGAAGGGCCGGATCTGCTGTTCCACCATGTTGAAGCGGGCTAGTCGAGCGTCCACGGGTAGCTGAAATAACGGTAAAACAGGAGAATAAAAGTGTAGCATGGGGGCATCTCAATATTGTTCCGTCGCCGAAGACTTGTGTTGGCTTGCGTAGACGGTTTCAGCGAATGAACATCGAGCGCCACCCTATTCATGAGTATTACCCTGAACCTGATTGTTGATCCGATGTGCAGTTGGTGCTGGGGGTTTCGGCCGGTATGGTCGAGCTTTGCTGAATCGTTGGGCAGGGATGTCCAGGTGGTTGATCTGATGGGCGGATTAGCGCCAGATAGTGATGTGCCCATGGATCCCGAGATGCGCGCATACGTCCAAAGCGCCTGGCACGCGGTGGCCGCGCGGACCGGGGCGTCATTTAACTTTGATTTTTGGCAGCAGGCGACTCCGCGTCGTTCAACATACCCAGCCTGCAGGAGCGTCATAGCCGCTGGCCTTCAGGACGCGAAAGCGCGCGGGGCCATGTATGACGCGATCCAAACCGCTTTTTTTCTTGAGGCCCGAAATCCCTCGCTTAATAGCGAACTCGAAACGCTGGCCGCAGAGATAGGGCTAGATTCAGACCGGTTCGCTCGGGATCTTCGTTCGCAGGAGGTGGAGTCTCGTTTTACGGCAGAACGAGAGACCGCCCGCCGTTTCGGCGTCACTGGATTTCCTACCGTGATTTGGTGCTGGCAGGAGCCGGATCAGCCCACTCGGTACGGGCTGCTCGCCGCCGGTTACACCGATCTCGATACTCTGCTTTCGCGGTGGAACGAGCTGATCGCCTGATGGGGCTCAACAACGGCTCGGGTTTCCTCGGTGACAAACAGCCGCTGGAAACCCCTCAGAAAGGACCGTTTTCTGAGCCTTTTCGTTGACCCACTCGTAAGCGCCCCTTATAATTTCGCGCCGTCGACTCACCCAGGGGCTTAGGAGAGAGGCAACTGGCGTGGTGGGGGAACTAGGTTGAGCGACGACAGGCCGTCATTCAGAGCGCATGAACAGACCGCGCATAGACGTGGCCGGCCGTCTCCGCAGAGCCGAACGCTTCGCTGGTCTGTTGCCAGCGCATTCGCGACGGCGACTATCGCTGTAATAGCGGTAGCTTTACTGGCCGAAGCTCAGGTGCGCTCAAGCTTCTTGGGAGCGGCGGTAGGCTTCATAGCGGGCTCCTACGCGGCGGTAATAGGACTTCTCTTGAGCGCTGAAGAGGCGGGCACAGCTTTGGCTCACTTATATAGAGGAGAGTTTGGCAAATTGCTGATTACCGGGGCGTTATCCGCCGCGGCATTTGGGTTTATTGAGGATTTGCATGCGGGCGTATTCGTGCTCGCCCTGGTCGCCACACTGGTGGCGTCGACCTTGGGGGCGGTCATCGAGCAGATGACCGCGAGTGACCGGCGATTGCCGTTTACCGGAAAGTAATGAGCTTGGGAATCGGTAACACTTAAAAGTTGACTCCAGAATTGAAAAGCGAGGGCGGCCGCTGATCGGCGCGACGTCCGCACCCATAATCAGCACTCACAGCATTAACGAACAGTCATGGCCTCAAGCGAACCGCTGACTTCAACCGGCTATATCAAGCACCACCTGCAGAACCTGACGTTTGGACAACTGCCAGACGGGTCCTGGGGGCTCGCCCATGGCGCGGCAGAAGCCAAGGCAATGGGGTTTTGGGCCATCCATCTGGATACGATGTTTTGGTCGGTCATCCTGGGCGTGTTGTTTTTGTGGTCATTCAGGAAGGCCGCCAAGAAGGCGACGCTTGGGGTGCCCTCGGGCTTCGTCAATTTCGTGGAATGGGTGGTCGAATTTGTCGATGACAACGTTCGAGGCTCGTTCTCCCACAAATCCGACCTGGTTGCGCCACTCGCATTGACGTTGTTCGTATGGGTGCTTCTCATGAACACGATGGATCTGGTTCCGGTGGACTGGATTCCCGAGTTGGCAAAGCTGATGGGTATCGAATACATGAAGGTCGTACCCACCACAGACCCCAACGCCACCTTCGGGATGGCCATCGGAATTTTCGTGTTGACAGTCTTCTACAGCATCAAGGTTAAGGGAATCGGTGGCTTTGCGGCCGAACTCACGATGCAGCCCTTTGAAGCGAAAAACCCGATCGTGAAGATACTGCTTCTTCCCGCGAACTTCTTCTTGGAGTTCGTGAGCCTGGTGTCCAAACCGGTCTCGCTTTCGCTGCGGTTGTTCGGCAACCTCTTTGCTGGGGAAATGATCTTTATCTTGATTGCGCTGCTGTTCTCCGGCGGCGCCGTGCTCGCCGTAGCCGGCGGTGTTTTACAGTGGGCGTGGGCGGTGCTTCACATCGTGATCGTTCTGCTGCAAGCCTTTATCTTTATGACGCTGACCATCGTCTATCTGGAACTGGCACACAGCCATCACTAAACCCTTCTTAGTTTTCAAACCCAACCTGACAAACCAAAAATAGGAAATTCTCATGGAAACTGCTCTTCTTTATCTTTCCGGTGCGCTGCTTCTCGGACTGGCCGGCGTTGGCGTCGGTATCGGTGTGGGCCTTTTGGGCGCCCGCTTTTTGGAGGGCATCGCCCGTCAGCCTGAGTTGCTGCCCATGCTGCGAACCCAGTTCTTTATCGTGACGGGCATGCTGGACGCCATCCCGATCATCGGCGTGGCTATCGCTCTGTACATCATGTTTGCGGTGGTTGGCGGTTAATCGGCGCTAAAACCACCTATACGGAGGAAACGGGTAATGAACATCAACCTGACGCTTATCGGCCAAAGTATCGCGTTCGTTGTGTTCGTCTGGTTTTGTATGAAACTGGTTTGGCCCCCAATCGTTTCAGCATTGAACGAAAGAAAGGCCAAGATCGCGGACGGTTTGGCTGCGGCAGAGGAAGGTCAGAAAGCCAAGGCTCAGGCGCAGGAACACGTGGCCCAGGTCACCGGCGAAGCGAAGGACCAGGCGCAGGAGATCATCCGTCGTGCCGAAAAACGCGAGGCGGAGATGATCGAGGAAGCCAAAGGCAGCGCCCGCAGTGAGGGCGATCGGATTCTCAGTTCGGCCCGGGGTGAAATCGATAAGGAAGTGAACATGGCGCGCGAGGCCCTTCGCGCCCAGGTCGCGGCACTGGCTGTTGCTGGCGCGGCGAAGATTCTCGAGCGAGAGGTGGACGAAGGTGCCCACGCGAAGATGCTCGATGACCTTATTTCACAACTCTAGCAGGCGCCACATCTATTCATCTCGTTGAGCGAGCACAAACCAGACACACCCCATGTCCGATAACGCCATTACTGCCCGCCCTTACGCTCAAGCTGTGTTCGAGCTCGCGAAGGACGACGGCCGTTTCCCCCACTGGTCAGAGGTTCTGAGACGTCTCGCGGATCTTGCAGGTCAGGAGCAAGTCAGCGCGCTGTTTTCGCACCCAAAAGTCGGGCGTGACGATATCGCCGGGATTTTGATTGCAGGTTGCGGCGATCTTCTGGATGACGCCGGAAAAAATCTGGTCCAGCTGCTCGTGCGCAACGGTCGGCTCGTGGCGCTTGAGGATATTGCAGAGCAGTTTGAAATCTTGCGGGCAGAGGAGGAGCGGACGATTACCGCTCGCGTGGAGAGCGCGTTACCGGTGTCCGATGCGCATCAGCAGAAGATAGCCCAGGCGCTGGAGAAGAAGCTCGGCCGCAAAGTCACGCTGGAAGTGAGTGCGGACCCATCGCTGATCGGCGGCGCGGTCATTCGTGCCGGAGACCTCGTGATTGATGGTTCTGTTAAGACCCGATTAGAGAAATTAGCGGCTGCGGTGAGCAGCTAACCCAAGTGCAGAAAAAGACTGCAAGAGGAAACAAAGAATGTCTATGCAACTGAACCCATCCGAAATCAGCGAACTGATTAAAGAACGGATCAAGGACTTTGATGCGGGCGCAGAAGCGCGCACCGAGGGCACCGTGGTCAGCTTGATGGACGGTATCTGCCGGATCCACGGCCTGGCAGACGCGATGCAGGGCGAAATGCTCGAGTTCCCCAATGAGACCTTCGGTCTGGCTCTAAACCTGGAGCAGGATTCTGTGGGCGCGGTGGTGCTGGGCGACTATGAGCACATCGTTGAGGGCGATACCGTGAAATGTACCGGTCGCATCCTCGAGGTACCGACTGGTCCGGGGTTGCTGGGCCGCGTGGTGGACTCGCTGGGTGAGCCGATTGATGGAAAAGGACCGATCGAGGCCGCCGCCCGTGCCCCCATTGAAAGCATTGCGCCTGGCGTGATTACGCGCCAGTCCGTCTCGGAGCCGGTTCAGACGGGTCTGAAGTCCATCGATGCCATGGTTCCGGTTGGCCGCGGTCAGCGCGAGCTGATCATTGGCGACCGCCAGACCGGCAAGACCGCGGTTGCGATTGACGCGATCATCAATCAGAAGGGCACAGGCATTAAGTGCATCTACGTGGCGATCGGCCAAAAGGCCTCATCGGTAGCTAACGTCGTGAGCAAGCTCGAAGAGCATGGCGCCATGGACCACACCATCGTGGTGTCCGCATCTGCCGCGGAGTCGGCGGCAATGCAATACATTGCTCCTTATGCCGGTTGCGCGATGGGCGAATACTTTAGGGATCGCGGCGAAGACGCGTTGATTATTTATGATGACCTCACCAAACAGGCCTGGGCGTATCGGCAGGTCAGTCTGTTGCTTCGTCGTCCGCCGGGCCGCGAGGCGTATCCGGGTGACGTGTTTTATCTGCACTCCCGCTTGTTGGAGCGCGCGGCCCGGATTAATGCGGAAGAAGTCGAGAAACGCACCAACGGTGAAGTAAAGGGAAAGACCGGCTCACTGACCGCTCTACCGATCATCGAGACGCAGGCCGGCGACGTGTCCGCGTTCGTTCCGACCAACGTTATCTCCATTACCGATGGCCAGATCTTCCTGGAGACCGATCTCTTTAACGCCGGTATCCGTCCCGCCATTAACGCAGGCCTTTCGGTGTCTCGCGTGGGTGGCGCCGCGCAATGTCCGATCATCAAGAAACTGGGCGGTGGTATTCGTCTGGCGCTAGCGCAGTACCGGGAGTTGGCGGCCTTCTCGCAGTTCGCGTCGGACCTCGATGAGGCGACCCGCAAGCAGCTGGAGCGAGGCGAGCGCGCGACGGAACTGATGAAGCAGAAACAGTATTCGACCATGTCGGTTGCTGAGATGGCGGTGAGTTTGTTCGCAGTCAACGAAGGCTATCTTGACGACGTGGACGCCAAAAAGGTGGTCGAGTTTGAGGGCGCAATGCAAAGCCATATGAAGAGCCAGCATGCCGAGTTCATGGATGAGCTTAACCGGGATCAGGCTTATAACGACAGCGTGGTGTCGCGACTGCACGATGCGCTGAAGGATTTCAAGGCAAACGGCAGCTGGTAGTTCGTTGCTGAACGATACGCGTTAGGGATCACCGGAAGGATAAAGGGACATGGCAGGCGCCAAGGAAATCCGAACCAAGATCAAGAGTATTCAGAATACTCAAAAGATTACCAAAGCGATGGAAATGGTCGCGGCGAGCAAGATGCGTCGCGCCCAGGAGCGCATGAGCCAGGCGCGACCCTACGCCGACAAAATGGCGAACGTCATGGGCCATCTCGCGCAAGCCAACCTCGAGTACAAACACACGTTCACCCAAGATCGCGAGCCCAAGCGGGTCGGGTTTGTGATTGTCTCCAGTGACCGCGGCTTGTGCGGCGGACTCAACATCAACCTGTTCCGACAGGTGGTGCAGAGCATGTCCGAATGGCGGGCCAAAGGCGTCGAGATCGACGTGACGATCATTGGCAGAAAAGGCCTCGGCTTCTTCAAACGGGTCGGTGTCAACATTGTGTCCGAGGCGACCCAACTGGGCGATAAGCCGCAGCTGGCGGACCTTGTGGGCGCGATGAAGGTGATGATGGATGCGTTCAGCGAAGGGCGAATCGATCGATTGTTTCTGGCACACAACGGGTTTGTCACAACCATGACGCAGCAGCCTGGCGTGCATCAGCTGCTGCCGGTTTCCACGCCCGAAGTCGACGAGCGATTGAATCATCACTGGGACTACCTGTATGAGCCCGAGGCGCGAGATGTGATTGACGGCCTGATGATGCGCTACGTTGAATCCCTGATCTACCGCGGCGTGGTGGAAAACATCGCCTGCGAGATGGCGGCCCGTATGGTCGCCATGAAGTCAGCCTCTGATAACGCGGGTAACCTGATTGATGAGTTACAGCTCGTGTACAACAAGGCCCGTCAGGCCGCGATCACGCAGGAAATCTCTGAGATTGTGAGCGGGGCAGCTGCTGTCTAGAGCGCACGAACCTCCTGCCCATCACCGTAACGCGCAAAACACAGATTAAAGAAAAGAAACCTTTAAGAGGAATCATGCTATGAGTACCGGCAACATTGTTGAAATCATCGGCGCGGTCGTCGACGTCGAGTTTCCCCGAGGCGCAGTGCCCCGCGTGTATGACGCGCTGATGGTCGGTGAGACCGGTTTGACGCTCGAAGTCCAGCAGCAGTTGGGCGATGGCGTTGTGCGCAGCATTGCCATGGGCTCAAGCGACGGACTCAAGCGCGGCCTGTCGGTCAGCAATACCGGCGCGCCAATCACCGTGCCGGTTGGCGAAAAAACACTCGGCCGCATCATGGACGTGCTGGGTAATCCGGTGGATGAAGCGGGACCGGTCGGCGCAAACGACTCATTGCCAATCCACCGCAAGGCCCCCGGTTATGCTGATCAGTCACCGACGGTCGACATCCTCGAGACCGGTATCAAAGTTATCGACCTCATCATGCCGATTGCGAAAGGCGGCAAGATCGGACTCTTCGGGGGTGCGGGTGTAGGCAAAACCGTAACCATCATGGAACTCATTAACAACATCGCAAAAGAACACTCTGGTCTTTCCGTGTTCGCGGGCGTGGGCGAGCGTACCCGAGAGGGCAACGACTTCTTCCATGAAATGAAAGAGTCAGGCGTTCTCGACAAAGTGGCCATGGTGTTCGGCCAGATGAACGAGCCGCCGGGCAACCGCTTGCGCGTGGCGCTGACCGGGCTGACGATGGCGGAGCACTTCCGGGACGAAGGCCGCGACGTGTTGTTGTTCGTAGACAATATTTACCGATATACGCTGGCCGGTACCGAAGTGTCCGCGCTGCTCGGTCGTATGCCTTCCGCAGTGGGCTATCAGCCTACGCTTGCGGCGGAGATGGGTGTGCTTCAAGAGCGTATTACGTCAACCCGTAAAGGATCGATCACCTCCTTCCAGGCGGTTTACGTGCCCGCGGATGACCTGACGGATCCGTCGCCGGCAACCACGTTTGCTCACCTCGACGCGACGCTCGTGCTGTCACGTCAGGTCGCGGAGCTCGGCATTTACCCTGCGGTGGATCCGCTGGATTCCACCAGTCGGCAGCTCGATCCGTTGGTAGTTGGTCAAGACCATTACGACACCGCGCGTGCCGTACAGGGCACGCTTCAGCGCTACAAGGAGTTGCGGGACATCATTGCCATTCTCGGTATGGATGAGCTCTCCGAGGAAGACAAGCAGGTCGTGAACCGCGCTCGAAAAATTCAGCGCTTCCTGTCGCAGCCGTTCTTCGTTGCCGAAACGTTCACGGGTTCACCCGGCAAGTTCGTTTCTTTGAAAGACACGATTCGTGGCTTTCAGGGCATCATCAACGGCGAGTACGACGACATTCCCGAGCAGGCGTTTTATATGGTCGGCGGGATTGAAGAAGCGGTTGAAAAGGCTAAGACCATCGCTTAACGCGATCCATCGGTAAACGTTCATGGCCAACACGATCAAAGTCGATATCGTAAGCGCGGAGGAAGAAGTCTGGTCCGGCGAAGGCACGATGGTGTTCGCCCCGGCAGAAATGGGCGAGATGGGCATTGCGCCTAATCACAGCCCATTGCTGACGCGTCTGAAGCCCGGGGAGATTCGTGTGCAGCAGGAATCCGGAGAGGAGCAGTTCTTTTTTATCAGCGGCGGTATTCTTGAAGTACAAGGGCACGTGGTCACGGTGCTGTCGGATACCGCCTTGCGAGCTGCTGATCTGGACGAGTCCGCCGCCCTTGAGGCGCAGAAGCGGGCTGAGCAGGCGATGAGCGACCGCAATACAGATATGGATCTCGCCAAGGCGAAAGCCGAACTTATTCAGGCGGTAGCACAACTGCGCGCTATCCAGAAGCTTCGATCCAAGGGCCGCGCCTAGCCGCTGCGCCTTCGGCGTCTTACGGACGGACGTCACAGGACGCGTCGTATCCGCAAATCCCTTGCAGTAATATTCCGCCCATGACCCTTCACGTCATTGTGCTGGCAGCGGGCAAAGGCACCCGCATGCGCTCGACGCTGCCGAAAGTGCTGCACCCGCTTGCCGGGCGAGCGATGCTGGAGCATGTGGTGAGCACGGCGGAGCAACTGTCTCCTGATCATATTCACGTCGTGGTCGGACACGGTGCACAGGCCATCCGCGAGGCCGTATCTGGTTCTCCCTCGCTTCATTGGGTGGAGCAAGCCAGTCAGCTGGGGACGGCTCATGCCGTTTTGCAGGCGATGCCACACGTTCCGGACGGCGCCTGTGTGCTGGTCTTGTATGGTGACGTTCCCCTCATTCAGTTGGCCACCCTTCAACGGCTCGTTCGCGAGGCCCAATCGGGTCACCTGGGACTGCTGACTGCTCATCTGGATAACCCAACCGGCTACGGACGTATCCTGAGAGATGATCAAGGCGTGGTGCGCTCGATCGTCGAGGAGGCGGACGCGACTGATGAACAACGCCGTATTGGCGAGGTAAATACTGGCTTTATGGCCGCCTCTGCTGAACAGCTCAAGCGCTGGCTCGACGGAATCCAGAATCAAAATGCGCAGGGCGAGTACTACCTCACCGACGTCGTCGCTCAGGCCGTGGCGTCCAATACGCCGGTGGTGCCCGTTATCTGTTCTGACCCTACCGAGGTTGTAGGTGTGAACAGCCGTTCGGAGCTCGCGAAAGCGGAGCGCATTTTCCAGCGCCGTCAGGCGGACAGGCTGATGGAGGCTGGCCTGACGATTGAGGATCCGGCCCGATTTGATCTGAGAGGGCGGCTGACCTGTGGCCAGGACTGTCGGGTGGATATCAACGTGGTGATAGGCGGCGATGTTGAACTAGGGGATCATGTCTCGATTGGGCCCAACTGCCAGATCACCGATAGCGTGCTGGGGGACCATGTCGAGATTCGCGCCAATAGCGTGGTCGAGGGTGCTCGAATCGCCCATCATTGCTCAGTGGGTCCGTTTGCCCGGGTGCGCCCGGGAACGGATTTGGCAGAACACGCCCGGATAGGTAATTTTGTTGAAACGAAAAACGCGGTCATTGGCGCTGACAGTAAAGCCAACCACCTCGCTTATGTGGGCGATGCCCGCGTTGGCGACAGAGTGAATATCGGCGCGGGGGTGATCACCTGTAATTACGATGGTGCCAACAAACACCAGACGACCATTGAAGACGACGCCTTCATCGGCTCAAATAGCGCTCTCGTGGCTCCGGTGACGGTGGGCAAAGGTGCGACGGTGGGTGCGGGCTCGGCAATCAATCGCGATGTGGCGCCGGGTCAACTTGTTGTGACGCGCGCGGATCAAACGGTGCGTGAGGATTGGCAGCGTCCTGAAAAAAAATCCAAAAAAGGTGAAAACGCCCAGTGATCGCTGTGGGCGACTGATCCTTTCAATTAGGTAAGGCCTTATGTGCGGTATTGTCGGCGCGGTTCGAAACGTTGAAGCGACAGGCTTTTTGATCGAAGGCCTGCGGCGCCTTGAGTATCGAGGCTACGACTCGGCAGGCGTCGTGGTGATTAATGAGGTCGGTGAACTGGAGCGCGCCCGCACCGTCGGTAAAGTGACAGAGCTTGAGCAGGCGCTGGCGCGCGCGCCCTTAGCTGGCACCACGGGCATTGCGCATACTCGATGGGCGACTCACGGTGGCGTGACAGAGCCAAACGCACATCCGCACATCTGCAACAACACGCTTGCGCTCGTGTGCAACGGAATCGTCGAAAATCATCACGCGTTGCGCGAAACCCAACGTCAGGCCGGTCTTAACTTCACCTCGGAAACGGATACCGAGGTCGTCGTGCATCAGATTTATCTGCATCTGCAGAAAGGTATGGATCTTGCCGAGGCAGTGCTAGCAACCATGACCGAGCTTGAAGGCAGTTATTCGCTTGCCGTGGTGCACTCAGGTGAGCCGAATCGGTTGGTCGCCGCCCGGCAGGGCCCGCCGTTGTTGCTGGGTCGAGCCGAAAACGAAAATTT
>Ga0208785_1000233_pt1 | contig 24520 bp, 31 predicted proteins | sample DEB08_DNA_2_FD_185499 | JGI IMG/M metagenome (GOLD analysis project Ga0208785, IMG submission 185499) | Aqueous microbial communities from the Delaware River and Bay under freshwater to marine salinity gradient to study organic matter... | ecosystem: Environmental > Aquatic > Marine > Coastal ...
CATCACCATCTGGTCTCCCGCCATCTCTTTGACTTTCGCTTTACCACGCTTCCTGGCCGTGCTCTTCCGTGCTACCGCTGGCGCCATGATGTCCTTGCTGACCTTGGTGCTGTCACACATGGGACACAACAACTGCCCCTGTGCCAGTTGGTTCTCGTAGTCCTCGTTGCTGGGGAACCAGCCCTCGAACTTGGCGCTACATTCACACTTCAGGGAGAACTTTATCATAAAACTATTTACATTATACACTTGACTTCAAATCGTGTCTACTATATAATCGAGACATGGCATCATTTAATACATCAGGATACACACCAGGCGCGGCCAAAAAGACTTCACAGGGCAGGAACAAGAGCAGAATCAAAAAGAGCTCCATGAACAAACACAAGAAGAGAAGTTACAAGGCGTATGCAGGGCAAGGAAAATAAGGTAGACCTCCAAGACGAGATAAGGATCTTGAGACTGCAACTGGGCAACCTCGAGGTGCAGATAGCGGACTACCAACAGATAGTTAAAGAGCTGTCTGACAAGTTGCGACTGTACGAGGAGATCAACGGCTCGGTGTTCAGACCCTCACGGAAATAGCAGATAAGTACGCACATGTATGAAAATGTGCCAGTCGGGCTGAGACACGCCTATTCACTCTATGACAGGACACCCAAGCAAGGTATAACCCACACATGCAATTTCCCACACAAGGTAGCCTCTGTGGACGTGGAAGGCAATTGTATGCTCTGCAGATGTGACGCATGGTTGCCCATAGTGGTGGCCAACATCATGGACGTGAGTAATCTGTCTGAAATATGGGAGACCGACCTAGCCCGAAAGTTACAGGACGATGTGGACTCCAAGCGTTTCACTTGGTGTTCTGTTGACTCCTGTGGGATAAGAAAACGGAACCAAATTCGTGATAGCCATTACATTTCTATTAACGTTGATGAGAGTTGTAATCTCGCCTGTCCCAGTTGCCGCTCGAGTAAGATCAACTGGACATCAGGACCCAAGTACGAAAGCAGGATCAGGAAAGCAAATCATCTTACACAGTTGATCAATAGATTTGAGAATCCTCTTGAAGTGATGATGAGTGGCAACGGTGATCCATTTGCGTCATTGATATACCGTCCATTGCTGTTGGACATGAAGCCGAAGGAAAATATAGTCCTGAGACTATTGACTAACGGCCTACTGATTAAGAAACTGATGCCCAAGATGAGTATCAAAGACAACATCAAGTTTTTGGATATATCCATAGATGCCGGTGACAAACAGACCTACGAGAAGGTGCGCCTAGGAGGCAATTGGGAAACACTTTGTGATAACCTAGACTACGTGAAAGCAAATTTCAGCAGTCTGGTCACACTCAAATTCGTGCTACAGAAGAATAATCTGGATAGCCTGGACAACTTCGTAGAACTGGTCGACAGTTACGGATTCCATGGAAACATAATGCCCATAGAGGATTGGTCGTCAATGAAAGATTTCAAAGATCACAATGTCCTTGATAAAAATCATCGATTGCATACCAAAGCATTAGAAAAAATACAAGCCCACAGGACAAACCCTAATCTATTTTTCCACGGTATTTAGAAAGAACGGGTAGTCAATCCGAACATCACAGCATCCTTCCGCTTGCGGAATTTGATGTGCTCGTGGTCTATGATGAACACATTACACCTACCACCATACTTCTTCAACACATCCTCGGCTTCCAGTGGCCTTATGGTTATGTGATCCTCCTCCGGCAATGGACAACGGTACCCCCAGAACATGGGCCACCAGTGCAAGGGATTGATCGAGTCATACACTTCCTTCATCGCTATGAGGAATATGAGTGGTGTGATGGTGAGAGGCTCCAACCATAATGGTATGGCATCGAACGTGAGCCAATCTATGAGATGTACGGCACCCGTCCATATCAACAGTATCACGGCGAAAACACCCATCATGGGCCAAAACTCGTCCTCCATGTCCAAGTCTTGATTATAATGTGAGTACATGCGACGTATCTGTTGCTGACTCAGTTTCATATAAATTAATTATGTCAGCAGATAACTACTAACATATATATTGTTGTAACGCTCCCTGGGAAGTTCACAACAAACAATTTCCAAACAAACTAATACAAGGATAATCTATGAAGAAGATGATAGCATCTATCGCCTTTTTGTTCTTTACGGCGGTGTCTGCCATGGCAGACTACACCATATACCTACCCACCAAGCCAGGATCTGGACTTGACCAATGGGCACAGGTTGTGATAAAAGAGCTCAAGAAACATATAGACGGAGACGTCAAATCTGTACATATACCAGGTGCGAGACACAGACTGGGCATGAACAAGTGGCAGAACGAGAATAGGTTCAACGAAGGAGCCATCACAGTCACGGGAGGCACAACCTCGGTCAACACTCTAGTGGTGTCCGGTGTCGAATACGATTACACCACCTGGGACGCAATCGGTGTACAGTTGCTTGACATCTTTGTAGGTAAGAGGAAAGACTGGGATCCAAAGGACGGTGGTATGGTGTTCGGTAACGACCACGCGGCCGGTGACGTGACGGGCATGGTGCTGATGTACTGTGGTAACCTGGACGGCAAGATCGAATCGTACAAGAAGTGTGTGGACGAGGACATGAAGTACGTCAAGGGTGTAGATGACAAACAGGGCACACTGATGTTTGCCAATGGCGAGTTCAACGTGTTCAGGGGAAACCCAACCGCATGGACCAAGAAGATAGCCAAGTTCGAACACGGTGAACTCTGGTTCACACAGGGAGTGTACGACAAGAAGAAAAAGAGGATTGTGACCAATCCCAACGCACCAGGCAAGGACTTTGACACAGTTTTCAAAGAAACCTGGGGTGAGGAACCCAAAGGCGAACTTTATGATGCCTACAGGCTCGTACAGTTCCAAAACGACTCACTACAGAAAGGTCTATGGGTCAACAAGGATGCCCCACACAGGAAAAAACTCGTGAAGGCATTGAAGAAGATGTTGAAAGATCCTGAGTCCAGGGCGATCATTGCCAAAGCGTCCGGCGGTGATTACGAATGGGCCATAGGTGAGGAAGCAGACAAGATAGTTGAGTATCAGCGATCCCTTTACACTGAGAAAAAACTCAAGGATCTAGTCTGGTGGTTCAATAATATATTTGGTTGGAAGGCCGAATTTAAACCTGAACTATTAAAATAATATGGACTACGCACTCTGGTGCCTGCTAGGAACAGTATACGGAATACTGTTGGGTGTCATACCCATGGCAGGCGCCGGAACTGCGATGCTTCTGGTATTCTCATTCGCAGGATACTTTGATCCCAATCCCTACTACGGTTTAATATTTTTAATAAGTGTCATAGCGGCATCTAGTACAGCGGATTCATACACATCGCTACTCACGGGCATACCAGGAGCCTCGACCACAGCGGCATCCATCATCGATGGATACAAGATGAGCAAGAATGGAGAGGCCGCCAAGGCGATCGGTATAGCAATGGCGGACAGCACATTCAATGGTGTGTTCTTTGGTATACTCGCATTCGCACTACTGCCTTTCTACGCCCCCATCATCTACAAGTTTGGTGTGCCTGAACTGTTCATGTTCATGACACTGTCTATAGCGTGTGTGGCGTTCATTGTTTCCAAGAATTTCTGGTTGAGCTGTGTGGCCATAGCAATAGGTGCCTTCATAGGATTGATAGGTATAGATCCACAGACTGCGGGTCCGAGGTTCACGTTTGGAACCTTATATCTACAGGATGGTGTGCCCATCATCATGATGATAGCGGGACTATTTGGCATACCAGAACTAGTGTCTGGTTTCCACTTCGGCCAGAACAGGCCAGCACCCATCAACAACTATTTCTCACAACTGTTCGACGGCTTCCGTACCACACTAAGATTGTGGCGGGATTCCATACGCGGAGGTTTCATAGGATTCATAGCGGGCATACTGCCAGGTGTGGGACCTGTAGGAGATATGTTAGCCTATGGTGCCACTGTCAAGGCACACCCCAATGACAAGTTCGGTGTGGGCAATCCCAAAGGCCTGGCAGGATGTGAAGGGGCCAACAACGCACAGAAGGCCGGCAGTCTGATACCGACCGTGTTGTTCGGTATACCGGCATCTCCTTTCGCGGCCATATTCATGAGCATGTGTATAACATTCGGCCTGGACGTGGGAAACCCTTTCATGCTGGAAGATACGAAATTCCTCTCCCTCTTGGGTTATGGATTTGTTGGAGCAACCATACTGACTTTCATCATCTGTATATTCACATCCAAACTTCTAGTGAAAATACTTGAGATCCCTTATTGGATTTACGCTGGGATCATCTTTGCGATCATAATCTATACCTGCCAATCAGTCACGGGTTTGTACATGGACTATGTGACACTGGCCGCATGTAGTATTTTAGGTTTGATATGTTACAAGTTCAAAATAAGTCGACCCGCAATATTACTGACCTACATAATAATAGACAAGTGGCAGAATCTGGGGCAACAATGGTTGACCATGTACACCTGGGATCAGATGCTGGTCCGACCGTTATTTCTCGCTTTACTTGTGATGGTTTTAGTGTTAGTATATAGGAGTATAACACAAAAAAATAAGGGCATTGATTATGCTTAATAACTAGAACAATGATAGATCAAAAAGCACAAGACGAATTTTACAAGAACCATTGGCAATCCAACATACACCTGTTCAAGCATTCTGGTGAAAATCTAGTGGACGAGATCAATAAACTCAATCCCACATTGGTCATCGATGCCGGTTGTGGTATAAACTTCCTCAAAGGTAAGATAAAGAATCTAATTGGTTATGATCCGGTGTTCAAAGAAGCAGACATCAACTGCACCCATCATGATGCCCCGTTCAAACACGAGTCGGCGGACGTGATATTGGCATTAGGATCAGTCAACTGGGGCGATCACGATGACATAGCCAACATGCTGATCAAACTGAAATCCTGGCTGAAGCCGGGAGGCAGACTCTACATGAGGGGAGCACCGGGGGGATACAAGAATGATCAAGGACTTAAATGGTTCCAGTGGGGCACCAAGGAGATAGATTACTTTGCCCGACTGATGGACTTCACCGTGGAGAGGCTAGAGTTAGAACACAACACGGACGGAACAATCGCCGAACGCGAATGGCCCCACAGATACGTCTGGTTATATCGTAGGAAATAAAATATCCCTCACAGCATTGGGCAACACAGGATCTGACATCCTCTCCGGATGCCACACTATACCAAACACTGGCAGTGATTTGTGTCGGAAGGCCTCTGGATTTCCGTCTTTGTCCATGGCCAATGATACGAAGTCCTCGGGTAGTCTTTCGATCATCTGTGTGTGATAACTGTTAACGGTGTAGATCTTCTCTCCCATGGTCACGGAATGGTCTTTGTCAACGTGACCTTCTATAGACCCATTCACCCCTCCCGCGAGCTCGTTAATGACGAAGGCTCCGTGGCAGATACCTATTATGGGTTTGCCTTTGCTAATCGCGTGGGCATACAAGGTATTCTCGGTCTGATTCCTTGCTACACTATCCGGACCTCCCGTCAGTAATAAGCAGTCATAATCATTTTCTGGTACTTTATTATTATTTGCCACGGGAAGTATGTTGTGTCCTGCCAAGAAGTCATAATACGCCCGTTCCAACGCATCAAGCACAAAATACCTAGGCGGTTTTACATACTCCTGTTGACTCACTAGTATTTTCATGCAATTATTTACGTGTATTACCATTTCATGGTAAATATCTTTGTATACAAATAAAACCTAGGAGATAAAACATGTTATCAGGAAAAGAATTCGTAGAAAAACTTGAGCAAGATAACGAAGCCCTATTCAGAGCATCAGAGTTACAGATCAAGCACTACTACGAGAACACAACAGACAAAGAAGAGTTGATTGATAACTTCACAGGTCGTATGGTTAACGAGAGAATGAACATGGAAGAAATTTCAAGGGAGATCGCGGCACTTCCAGCCGGAACAGATCCTGAGAAATTGGTTCTACTTTCAAAACAAGCACACGACGAAGCAAAACACTTTCAATTCGTAAAAGAAGTTGTTGAATACCTAAAAGGTGAGAAGATTGACATGCAGAAGGCAGTAGAAAGCCATGCAGAGAGATTACACCAAAAAGGTGCGGCAATGATCAAGAAGTACAACTGCAACAACAATCCATTGATGTTGGCTATGTACCAATTGATAGCAGAAGGCAGAGCGGCGAGAAACTGGGCTATGATGGCCGAGTGTATCGAAGACAAATTCATTTCTTCAAGATACGCAAAGATCGCCAGAGATGAAACTTTCCACGCTTCGATCGGAAGAATGGAACTTGAGAAACTTTGTGAAACACAAGAAGCTCAAGACGAGATCAACTCTGTTGTAAACGAGTTCAGAAAAGATTTATTCACAATCACTTCAAGCAAGACTGGCACACTAGAAGAAAGTGCTAAGTTGATGGAAGTGTACGCATAATAAAATCTTAAGACAAATACTAAAGGGCGGTAATTTTATCGCCCTTTTTTTACGGCTTAAATACCAGTATGGAACACAGCAAAGATTATTCACAGGATATATTAAAAAAGATAGACGAGGATCTACAGGACTCCGATCAAGCGATCAAAAGATTGAAAGCACACTCAGAGGCCAACGCAGTTAAGACAGGCAGGAAGTTGGAATACGGCAAGAGCCGTTGGGACTACGAGAAGAAGAGGGCACTGGAGAGGGGAGCCTATCACTTTGACTGGAGCAGGAAAGACAACATCGAGGACGTGTTGATGTTCCATGGCAACGTCGACATGGACTGCGACTACTTCATTGACACATACGGAGACAAGGCACTGGACAATGCCGTCCACTGGGCAACACGAAACAAGAGTGTTGGAGAGAACTACGGCATAGACCAAGAGGTGTATGACATCGTCAGGTCAGGCGGTGATCCCGAGGCCAAGATATACGGCAGGGCAAACATGTTCACTGATCCAAAAGCAGTGGCACTGGCAGAGGGACTGCTTGGTCTTTATGACTATGAATTGAAACTTCACTCACAAGTTTGTGGCCAACTACTACACATGCACATGGACAACTTCGCGGCCAGATTAGACAGGCAAAACAGTTTTGACGAATTAGATTATGATGTTGACCCCAAGAAGGTGCACAGATTTGTTGTGTTTCTCAATGATTGGAGCATGGGACAGATATGGCATCAAGGTACAGCGGTGCACACGCACTGGAAGGCCGGAGACATCATCAGTTGGCACTGGCAGGACTTCCCGCATGGAACGGCCAACATGGGTTGGGACACAAGATACATCCTGCAATTCACCGGCAGGACTACAGACAAGACTTGGAAATTTATAGAAGGAACCAACAAGGACTCCAAACACATCCTTGACATCCACGACAACAACAAGTAATATTAAAGAATGTACATACTAGTGACAGGTGCTCCAGGTTCTAAATGGAGCAGTGTGGTGAAGAACATCTACTGGTCCGAGAACATAGATCACACAGATTATTCAGAGAAGAGGACCTACTGGCACGACGCTGACACACCAGGAACAAAACAACTGATGCACACGGGGGCGTATTGGGATCCAGGAATGGAATTCGACAACAGTCGGGACGAATGGGACAAGCCATTCTCGGGCACAGGCCACAGGATCATAAAGTCACACACGTTCGCACACCAGCTGGAGGAACTGAAGACGCTGGGATACCCTATCGTGCTAGTACGCAGAAGCAACATAGAATGTTATGACTGGTGGAAACTGTGTGGAGAGTTCAGCATCACATATCCCAACTATCAATACTTCGAGAACTTGGACCGGATGTGGACGCACATACAGGATGAAAACACAGATATCACACGGTTCATACAGCAAAACCTAGACAGGATAACCTGTCCCGTGGACAACTTCGACCTGTGCCGGGTGCTGGGAATAAAAGAACCAGGCCCTAGGGACAGCATACATACACATAACTACGCGAACAAGGACATCAAAGTCTACGTGTACAAATAAAAAAAAATACTTGTAAAACTTTATGATATTTTTAATCACTAATGACCAATTTAACCTAGGAAACGTTTTCCTAATCTGGTCTGTGCATTACCTGAGCGGAAGCGATGATTATTATGATGGTAGAATCGATGCAAAAAGACCAATACCAGACAACCCTTTATTAAGAGTCACGGCACATAAAATGAAACCAAACTTTGTGAGAACCATTGAATCATTTCTTACTGTGTTAGACAGAATTCCAAAAGATCATACTATCAATCATATTAAGTTCCAGATTAAAGCCTTTTCATTGGAACAACATCATAGAACAAATCACGAATTACAAATGATGTCGTCTAGCAAAGGCATCAAATGCATAAACATGACATGTGCTGACAACCAGCACCTTGTTGGTTTTTTACGACACGACATAGAACAACCACAATGGCAAAAAGACATGGACATAGTCACTGAACATTGTAAACATTACTGGCCTTATTTTTTCGAGAACGCATCTATTTTCCAAGATAGATTAAAAACGTTCCATGGTATTAGAGAAAACATAGCATTCAACTTAAGATTAAATGATTTTTGGACGCACCTCCCACAAAGAAGTGATAACGATTTAATATATCATTGCCAGTATGATCATTGGGTCAAGGATGGCCTCGATGAAATGAAAAAGGTGTTACAATTTCTTGGATTGGAATGTAAAGAAGAAAGGGTTGATACATGGTGCGAAATATATAGCGATTGGAGTAGAATTCATACTCCTTATCTCGACTTCTGCAATGACATCCACAAAATAATCGAGTGCATAGTGAACAATAAGTCTATGGATCTAACCAAATACAACCTAGATGTACTAAAAGAGGCCGTGATTCTTCATTTATTGATGTTCAAACATGATCTAAATCTCAAACTACCAGTGGATCATTTACCACAAGATACAAAACTGATATTTCCTTTGCTGGAAGAAAATCAAAGGACCGGTTTAGAAAAACTGTATCACAATTAACGGTCATAGACAATTCGGTTAATATATTGTAAAGTATAACATGAATAAAAGAATATTTGCCCAACTATTAGCAGACAGCCAAAACGATCTAGAAAAAATAACACAACCATACATCTTGGAAACGTTTGGCGTAGAAGTAAAGAGATGTGAAACCATAGAGCAATATGTGGAGGCTATAGACGACGCCTGCCTACACAAATACTTCTCCAAGTACTGGCAGAACGACATGAAGAAGTGGAAGTATTCAGGACTTGCGTTGATAGACGAAGTAAACAGTCTCAAACCTAGAGCGGTGTTAGATGTAGGGTGTGGCTACAACGAGTTCAAGGGCAAGATCAACAATCTCGTCGGGATAGATCCCTACAATGATCGGGCGGATCTCGAGGTCAGCACAATGAACTACAAGACCGATCAAAAATTTGATGTGATACTGTGCCTGGGTTCCGTAAACTTTGGTAGCCGTGACAAGATCATAGCAGAGGTGGGCAGGTGTGTGAACCTATTGGCGGACGGAGGCACAATGTTCTTCAGGGTCAACCCGGGAATACAGCACGACCGACCCGAGGCCCGTTGGATCGAGTTCTTCAGTTGGAACGTGCCATTCATCATAGAGCTGGCCGAGATGTTCAATCTACAGGTGCTTGACATCAGAGATGACACCAACTCACGCAAATACTTCGTCTATAAGAAATGAAAAGACTGTTAATAAATGGTTGTAGTTTTGGAGCATGCTGGACTCCCCCTAAAGAATTTGTAAACAGTCTTGGTTGTGATCAAATTGTCAATTTATCAAAAGGTGGCACCTGTTTTCAGAGAACCTGCAGAAGCACAATTGAATGGATAGCACAAAATGGAGCACCTGCAATGGTCCTGATACCAATCACTTTTTCACACAGGTGGGAGTTGGCTCTTAATCAAGACGAGGACAAGATAGACGGCAGTTGGATACCTTTACAAAATTCAAATTATCTTTCAGATGAATACAACCTGCAGGATATTTCAATACAAAATGTCAAAAAGTTAGTGGATGATTATTACAAAATTATTCCAAACACTAAGACTTATTGGGATAAAATGTTTACGGACATCATTATGATTTCTGGTTTCTTGGATCAACAAAGAATTCCGTATCTTATGTGGGACATGTGCAATGGATTTGACAAAAGTCACATTAAAAGTTACGAAGGATTCCACAAGATCAATTTCATAGCAAAAAATAACAGGATCATAGATATCTGGAAATTCTGTGGTAATAGGTTCATGAGGGATAGTATGCCAAGAGACCTTAGAGATAAAACACCAGAATTTGCATTCCATCATGCGCCGGAACAATACAAAGAGCTAGAAAAGTATCTTATAGGTTATATAAAACAAAATCTTTAGTAGACTTATGCTAGAATTGTGCTACAATAAAGTGTAAATACCTACAATGCAAAAACACACTAGAAGCCTATTAGAAGAATTAAGCTCAATGCCTCTCAAACGAGATAAGGAAGAGGTGGTCGAGAGCAGGGCATCTCACATACTGGAATCAGCAATAAGGCTGATGCACTATATTAGAGAGAACTTTGATCAAGATACTGCATTTAAACTGGAGAAGAAATTCAACTCTGCACTTAAGAATATGGACGCCAGCAAATTCTCAAAAGGTGTGGCACGTATCAAAGAGAACAGAGATATCAAACAGAACGTGCTGAAGATCCGAGACGGCGAATACCAAGAGGACTAATCAATGTTGATAGAAGATGTCCTTACAGAATTCAAAAGGACGCACCTAGAACACATCGAGGACATAGTGATCACGGACGGCTATGAAGGTGGCAAGGCTGTTGTGGAATTCTTCAGGGGACTGCTACTCACACTTAAGGGCACGAGTTCAGAAGCCGTAAAGGTTTCTGTGAAATGGGACGGTGCACCAGCCGTGGTGTGTGGAACCAATCCAGACAACGGCAAGTTCTTCGTGGGCACAAAATCAGTGTTCGCCAAGAACGCAAAGATCAACTACACCAAGCAGGATATAGCAAACAATCACGGCACGGACGACTTAGGGCAAAAGTTGTTGAAGTGTCTTGTGCATCTCAAGAAACTCGATATGACCGGTGTTTACCAAGGAGACCTCTTATTCACAGATGAGGACATCACTCGTAAGAACATAGACGGCAAGCCAAACCTCACATTCACACCCAACACCATCACATACGCTGTGCCAGAACAATCAGACCTAGGTACCCAGATAGATCGTGCCAAGGTGGGCATAATATTCCACACCACATATGTGGGCGATACGCTGGCCACGATGGATGCGCAGGCGGGCGCGGACGTGGAATCATTTACACGATCACCGGACGTGTTCTTTGACAACGCAACATACAAAGACGTGTCGGGATCAGCCAAATTTACTGACGCGGAGACAAAACAATTTTATAATGGAATAGAAAAATTAGAAGCACTACTTAACAACGTGCCGAGAAACCTAGCCAGCGTGTTGGGACAGAACCAAGACTTCGTGCCCATGTTCCAGATGTACATCAACGCCCGAGTCAGGGAAGGCGAACTGCCAAACGATGCTAACAAGTTCTTACTTGGATTTCGTAAGTTCTACAATGACAGGATGGCACAACAGATGTCAGGACTGAAGGCACAGAAAGCCTTGCAACTGAGACAGGACAAGATGAAACAGATGCCCGTTTTCCTAAACAGGGCCAAGAAACCATTACAGGCCATGCTGATGTTCTACAGGGCGGTGCAGACTATGAAGGCGTTTGTGCTGAGAAAAATGAACCAGGCGCAGGCTATAGGATCATTCCAACAGACTGATTCGGGACTAGAGGTCACAGAGCCAGAAGGATTTGTTGCTGTAGACAAGTCAGGCAGTGCTGTCAAGTTGGTTGATAGGTTGGGATTCTCGAGAAGGAATCTCACAGCGATCAACAAGTTCAAGAATAACTAACATAAATGAAATCCAAACCATTCCCTATCACGCAGGGTATCCCTTGCCAGTTGAAGTGGAACCACTCAACCGTGTTCTTGACCATGGGCACAACTGCCAGTTGCCACAGGGTCACACACGACCCCTATGAAATACGTGATGGCCAGATGGAATTCCACAACATCAAGACCAAACTGGAGGCGAGGGAAAAGATGTTGCGGGGAGAGTGGCCAGGCAGAGGATGTGAACACTGCAGGAGCACGGAGGACACCGGAGGACACTCCGATAGGATGTCTCACCTGGATATGCCTGGAGTGATCGCGCCAAAGGAACTACAACAAAATCAGAATGCAATCTCCGTCACACCGACACAGTTAGAGATATACTTCAGTAACACCTGCAACCTCAAATGTGTCTACTGTAACAGCAAATTCAGTTCTACAATAGACAACGAGAATAGGATCCACGGTGAGTGGGCGCATGGTGATCAAAAAGCATTAGGTAGACACCTTTACCTTCCGGGAAAAATCGAAATTAATCCCAACATTAAGGAGGACACTGACAAATTATTCGTGTGGCTAGAAGAACACCTACACGAGTTGAATAAATTAATGATTCTAGGTGGTGAACCATTCCTACAGAAAGAGACCGAAAGGATGGTGGAACTGCTAGAACGCATACCAAACCCTAATCTAACATTGGTCATTTTCTCAAATCTCACAGTAGACACTGTCAAGGTGCAGAAATGGTTAGCCAGAATGTGGAGATTAGTGGAAAAAGGAACTTTACACAATCTGCAGGTAGTGGGCAGTCTTGACTGCTGGGGGCCGCAGGCAGAGTACGTAAGAAACGGATTAGATCTCAAGAAATATGTTTCTAACTTTGAATTTATTCTAAACAAAACTAAAATTACACCCAGTATCAATAGTGCCTTGATGGCACTCACTGTACCAACTCTACCAGATCTAATTAAACAGATGAACACATGGTCAAAGATCAGGGAGGTGTATTGGAGTGGAATGAAGGCCGGAGACGCAGGACGTCCTTATCTCAACCCAACCATATTTGGTGATGCCATACTGTCATTGGGAATCAATGAAGCGATAGAGATCTACGAGAGTAATGGTGATCCAATAAAGGAAGCGCAACTTAACAATCTCACAGGCATACGGAAGGAGTGTGAAAATACCGAACCCGATCTATTACAACAGAAATTATTGAAGACTTATCTCAAAGAGTTGGATAGGCGACGTGGCACGGACTACAGGACACTTTTTCCAACAATTGAAAATTTATTGCCATCCTAGGAATTCATTCACTGTTTTCCTTACTTGCGATTGATAGGCACTGTTGTCCCAGAAAGTGTTGAGGTTGTGTGCTCTCAGTTTCTTCGATGAAAGGTAGGCATCCTTCCAATCAAAGTCCTTGAGTTTCTCAATTAATTCCACAATCTTATGTGCTCTCTTGTCCGGATCCGGCTCTAGGTCGTAACTCTCATCAAAGTACTGTCCAAAGGTCATAAAGCCCATCTCCCGGATTTTCTGGAGGTAGAGGTGATTGCCGTGAACTATGAAAAACTGTTGGCAGATGATTGGTTTCCATAACTTCTCTGTGATAAAGATTCCTTTGCCGTTGTTGGTTTCGCTTACCAGCGAACAGGCGGTGTGCTCATAGGGTCGCATGTAGATGTCCTGATCCCGACCATAGATCGGATAGTTCTTTGGGTCAACATCTGGCAACTCGTAGGCTGGATCTAGCCTAACGGGTTCATCTAATCCTATGAATGATTTCAGACTGTTGTCTATTAGATTTTTATCTGTCAGAAGTTGCCACAACAGTCGCCTATGTGCCCGTGGTTGTTTGTTCAGGTAGAGGTATTCATAGGGTTTGTGTGAATGATCGCAGTTGAATGTACGCCCTTTGTATTTTTCCCTCATCATGTACCAGAACCATGAAGCACTACCGAACCACTTCGTGTAATTGTATCCTTGCAGTAGGTCATAGAACTTCGAGCCGACCATGTTTTCTTCGCTCTCCCACGGACGTGCTAGGATGAATTTGAATCCGTTCTGTAGTAAGAGGTCCATCCTACTTTTCAATTGTGAAACAAATTCTGGATTGTCCTCGAAGCCGTCCCTGTGATCGATTATGCAGTAAAGTTGATCATATCCGTCCCAATCGTAAGTGTGTAAATTCCAGTAGTTTGGTTCAAAGGTACATTCTACATGATTCAACTCCGCACTCTTAATGAAGTTCTCAAAATGTAGGTGTTGTCCCGAGAACATTAGGTCAGTGAGAATAAAAATCTTGCGCATTTGCTCTATAAATATGGGTATGCTTACACCATTTTTAAAGTATGTATCTGAGGGCAAGGTAATAAGGCGCCATAGTGACTTGCAGAGATTCACTTTCCCAGAAGTCACCGAGAGGATATACCTCAGTTTCCTAGCACTATCACTCATGAGCCAACACAAGGACACGGCAGGTTTCGCCAAAGCATACGCGGATCAGACCATGGCCAAGGGCACGTTCGACCAGGTCAGGATGATCAACAACGATCTCGCCAACATGCTGGCCATAGTGTCAGGTGACCCAGAGATAACAAAGAAATTAAAGAACAAGAACCAAGCCCAGGCCATGAGGCAGAGGCAACCGGTGCCAGTGATGGCGCTGAGGAGGTACATGAGAACATGGGAGGATCACTACAAGAACCTCACACAACTGGAAAGGGCCTTGAACATAACAGATGCGAACCTCAAAAACATCAGGCGATCAGTGGCCAACTACCACAGGTTGGAATCAAGACTGAAACTGCAGACGCTCCACAGGCTACAACAACAGTTGCAGGCCAAACTGCCTAATACGGACCTACACAAGAAATTCAAGGAACTATAATGATGATCGAATATATCTGTGAAGAATGCGGATGCGAACAGCACTGTGGGAGATCATGCACCGAGTGCCTGGACTGTCCTGACTGTCGTTGTAAGGAATGCAAAAAGAAAAAATGACCTATCCAACGGGTAGGGATTTCTGGGTGGCCTACAATGGCCAACACATTGAACCCACTTTCATAGAGAACGCCGGTGACGGACAGTCAGATCTGAGGCGAGAGGCCTACAAACACATAAAATCATGGCGTGGCTGTGTTGATGCGGGCGCCAACGTGGGCATGTGGACCAGGAGCCTGATGCAGGACTTCGAAAAGGTCCACTGCTTCGAGCCCAATCCTGTATTCGCGGAGTGCTGGCGCAGGAACATACCTTTGGACAAGAACGCCGTACTTCACCAAGTGGGTCTGGGAGACACAGATCACACAGCCACTTTTACACAACCATTGGCACAGATTTTAGATCGCACTCCTGGAGACATACACATAAAGACACTGGATAGTTTCGAACTGACTCAAATAGATTTCATCAAGATAGATGTTGATGGTTACGAGGACCTACTAATCAAGGGCGCCCAGGAGACCATATCACAGAACCTGCCGGTGATCAACATCGAGATGAAGAGGGCCAAGAGGCCCGGCATAGTGCGTGTGGCCGAGGATATATTGAAAAAGTTGGGTTATAAACTCAAAACACGCACCAAAAGTGACGAAGTGTGGCTGAAATCTTAATATTACAGCATAATTTACCAAACAAACCTATAAATACATTTAACTTGATGCCTGAGCGGCATCATAGTCATTTAAATCAGATAAAAAGGAGGATTAAAAATGGCAATATCAGAAAACAACACTACATTCGTAGCGGCAAACGGAAATCAATTAGGTAAAGAACTTGAGTTCTTAACAGTTGACGCTGGCGAAGAATTAGCGAACCACACAGGTAAAGGTGGAACGCTACAAGCAATCGAACAAACGATCATGGCTTATGGTAACATCGTAGGTGCTGGTCCGTTATTCGACACTAACGCTTCAAAAACATACATCGTTGAAGGTACTGACATGTTCGTTGGTGCTCCGGCAACAGCAGGTGGATCATTCACGTTCACAGAGCAATCTGAGGGTGGATCTGCTTCAACTTTACTTGCGGCTATCAAAGCATTAGGTACAGTTGATTCAATCGACTTGAACGACGGTGGTACAACAGCAGTTGTTAACGACCTAGAGATGTAATAATCATTTCTAGTCCGATGACTAGTTTACCAAAAGGGCGGATCTATTTTTAGGTTCGCCCTTTTTTTACGATTAAATAATCACATGCCAAATCACCTAGACACAGCGATAAACATCATACTGAGCGGAGACTCCAAGCTCAGGGACAAGACACCTCGTGTGTACGCCCTGCCTGACAAACTTCCCGAAGGTTGGGGAGAACTCAAGAGGATGAGATACCTAGATCATGACATATCGGCAGGACGTAACATCAAGCGTTGGCTCAAGAGGGATTACGAGGCCAGGAGATTGGTGCTACAGGAACCACCCTTCGAGAAGGCCAAGGACCAGTCAGAGATCTTCACCATGGTCAGGGAACCCTACCAGAGATGGTGGTCGGGCATACGTGACTTCATGTACTTACTGCCTTGGTACCCATGGTGGAAGAACGAACAGATCATGGAGCAGTGGCCACACTTCCATAGGGCCACTTTCCGGATACACGATGTCATGGAACAGATCAAACCGCAACACTTGATCAAAGTGGACGGCGGGTTGAATGACAGAATAATCGCGTTCGCGAGGAAACACAGGTTGCTTTGTTTTGGCAACATTCCACACGAGAGGCACATCCGACACTCCAGAAAAGACATCCAGAAAATGGAACGGGTGGGACAGGAAGAACTGCAGAAATGGCTGAAGGAAAATCCTGAATGGCAGAAGAAACTGGATGACTACCTAGAACCTGACCTGGTGTACTGGGATCAAGTCAAAGGCCAGGACTGATGCATGAATACCGTATCCACACTCTGGTAGACATCACCGACAACGGCAACCTCAGACAACACTTTCCATTCACAACATCGGGGGGAGATGTCATACATGACAAGCACTCGTTGACCATAGCCCGCAATCAGAACAGCAACTTCAACACCATGATACAACTGCTACAGATGAGGGGCAACATCACCTGGGAACTGCCACCACAGCGGATCGAGATACAGAGCCTGAAGAACCACATATTCGGGTCGTTCTACGAGGGCCGGCAGACCACCTGGCACTTCCAGTTCTTCACGGAACAGGCAGGCGTGTACGGTGACGACACCGATCCCGTCGCACAGTTGATGGAGGACTTCCACCAGGTGCCCATACTGTCTTTCTGCAAGGAGACAGTGACGTTCCCATTGAGCACCTTCGACACCATGACGCCCGTGAGCAAAAACACGTACTTTTCATACGCGGGTCCGATCGATAAATAATACTTGATTAAGGCACACACTACAAAACTTATTAAGGCTAGCACAGGCGATGACACAGGCACAATTCCAGGCTTTAGGAGCGGAGATCAGAGAGATCAAACAGGAGTTGAGAGAGTACATAAGATTAATGAGCACAACAGATTTAGAAAAGACAAACTTGGAAGCACACGTGGACCTCTGTTCGGAGAGGTACAAAGGCCTACACGACAGGCTGAGTGCGATCGAGTACAGACTGGGCAAGATGAGTGAAGACATGACCAACAGCCACAAGTCACAGACCAAGACCATCATAGCAACAGCGGGCACAGTGGTGGCGGGACTACTATCAACAGTGGTAGTAATCCTGATGAAGATGCCAGGCTAACAGCCATATCCAGCAAACACACATGTTCATACAGATAGCACCAAAGGTAAAGGTCTTCGTGACAGAGGAAGACATGGCATTCATACTCAAACACCGATCGGAATCATTCCGCGGCAGTGAGTTACCACCGGAACAGCAAGACAGGGCCAAGCGCCTGGCCGACAAGGCCATATTCGTCAGGAAAAAACTTGACACCGACGTCCAATACGCTTTAAATAGACAGATTAGGATCGTTCGGAATGACACAAAAAAATAGATCAGAACTGGTAAAACAGATAGAGGCATACGGCCTACGCAACAAGTTGGCGGAGCTCGCACGGAAGGAAGAGGCACGCAGACCATTCCGACACCTGCCCAAACAGTTCTCCAAGGGCATCCTGATCGGCAACATAGCCATCGTGCCCAAGAAACTCACAGGCACCCGATACGCCTACGTGATAGCGAACATGCTGGAGGCCACCATCATACACGAAGACATCAATCTCAAGCAGACCGCAATACTGGTGGCACACCACCTGGCGGACGGCAAGAATGTGCCCACCAACCTCATGGAACTGGACACCAAGTTCGCGTCACAACTGTTCGACATACAGAACGCCAAGCGCATGATAAAGGAGGCGCAGAAGAACAAGGATGAGGCGATGGAGGACATCTACTGGGACAGATTAGACGTCGCAAACCGCCTAGCGGACGAGTGCAAGAGCAGGATACAGATGATTTTCAATGACACGTTCGGCGCATAGATAATAAATAAACACGTATGAAGAGCTTAGAACTTACAAAACCCATAACAACAGAATCACTGCTTAAAGAATTCGAATCCAGGTTCAACCAGACCATGGATCTCTCACAGTTCACCAAGGAGGAACTGGAGGACTACGCCAACCATGTGAGGACCAAGATACACGAGATCACACAGAACACGCACTTCGGCAGGGAGTTGAAGGACGACAAGTACCAGAAGAACCAGATGATGCTGGACATCATCAACCAGGCCATCACTGAGTACGGTTCGGGCGAGATGAAGTCTGATCCAAAGACCAAGGCACTGGTCAAGAAGATACAGGCCGCACCAGGCATACAGGACAAGGACAAGAAAGAGATCATCGGAGACATCGTCACAGACGCAGAGAAGATCAAGGAAGGTGTCGAAGAGCAATCAGAATTAATATTGGCCGCCAAGGACATGATGGACAAGGTAACATCGTTCCTGGAAGACCTAGCATCCATGAAGACAGAAGGCATGTTAGAACTAGCGGACAGAATCAGAGATGAAATGGGTGCTGAGAAATCAGACGCATTTCTACAAAAAATCCAACCAGCGATTGAACAGGCGGAAGCCACTTTGACGACAACCAGGCAAGAACTGGACAACGGTGTAAGAATATTGACCGGAGAAGAAGTGGAATCAGAACCCATAGGCGCCGATGACACGATGGCAACGGATATGGACACAGACCTAGACTCACTGGACTCCGAGGGTGGAGAAGAGACAGACGAGTTTGGGGCCTCTGACGCAGAAGCAGGTGGCACGGAACCAGAAGGCCGTGAGCAGAGAGAATCACGAGAAGTGTTTGAAGCATCAAACAGGCTTTACTCTAAACTAGCCGGGAAGTAGTCCCGTGAGATTTTTCGAATTCAACAAGAGCGACACTGACCTGGAGTCAGCGATCATCAACGTCCTCATGAACATGAAGGGTGACGCGGACGAACGAGATGAGTCAAGTGAGATCAGCATGGACGCTGTGAAACAGATCATGAGCAACACTGGGTACCCGGCGTTCAACTACGATGTGTTCAAGAGGATCTATGATGCTGATGGTGATCTGGCCAATGTGGTTGCGGACTTCGACCAAGATAAGATTGTGATCAAGACCGATGCGGAGGCGGAGAAGGATCCCGCAATGGACTACGACGACCAGGGTAGCACGGACACTGTGAAGAAGATGGCCAGGTCGGCCATGAACAGACGAAAATAATCAATAATTACAAATATGCCTAGTTCATATATCAACATTGATGCGATCAATCATATCAATGCGGAACTGTCTAACTACTGTAACGCGGCCTGCCCAATGTGTGCGAGATTTGATCATAAGCAGAATCTGATCAAGTCGATCACGAACAACTCTCACACCACGCTAGACGATATAAGGCATCGCATAGGAGATAGAGTGATCAGGAATTTGAAATTATTTAGATCGTGTGGCAATGTCGGTGATGGCACAATGAATCCTGAATGTCTGGAAATTTATGAACATATCAAATCAGTCAATACAAAGACAAATCTCGTCATCAACACGAATGGTGGTGCAAGGACTCCAGAATTTTTTAAGGCACTTGCGGAGTTGGGAGTTTGGGTTACTTTTTCTATAGATGGGTTAGAAAACACAAATCACCTGTACAGAAGAAATGTTAAATGGAATAAAGTTATGGCTAACGTCGAAGCATTTATCAAGGCAGGTGGAAGTGCACAATGGGATTTCCTAATTTTTAAACATAATCAGCATCAGATGGAGGAGGCGGAAGAGCTCAGCAAAAAGATGGGTTTTAAAAAATTCGAGAGGAAGACTACCACTAGATGGAATGACTTCGACAGTGATGGTAACTGGCTACAGAGAGATATGTTATCAGTGGACGGATACGATCTAGAAAAACCAACGGATGAAATCAAAAAATATGCTCGCATCAAAGACCAAAAGCAACAGGAAACAAAGGTCACTCGCATTGAATGTAATTCATACAACAAAGGAAACATTGAAATTTTCCTACACGCCAATGGCAACGTCAGCCCTTGTTGTTACCTGGGAGATCTTTCAATACACGAATCTAAAAACATCATCCATAATTACCGATCAGTCAACATAAGACACACGCCATTGGAACAGATATTGGAAGGATATTACTTCAACGAAATATGGAAAGGCATAAACGGTCAGCCACAGGATTATAAACTGACCACCTGTGAAAACGTGTGTGGAGTGTGTTATGAGTAAGTCCTACTGCGCCAAACTCTGGGATCACCAGTACATACACATGAGTGGGAGTTTCAGATACTGTTGTGCCACTATGAACAATCTTACAGATAAAAAAGGCAACAGGATGCACATCAACAATGACTCTCTGGAGAAAGCATGGAACAGCGAGGAGATCAGACAGGCGAGACTGAAGATGATAAAAGGAGAAGCCGTCGCGGCCTGCGTGAAATGTATGGAGCAGGAGCAGAAGGGTTACCAATCAATGCGTCAATCTAAAGACATGGAGTCAAACTTCACTAGGACCGAAAAGGATGGCTCCGTCGGACATGCTCCAAGTTCAATGGAACTGCACCTGGGCAACCTTTGTAATTTAAAATGCAAGATGTGTGGCCAGCAATACTCTAATCAGATAGGCAAAGAGTTACTGGAGATCGGCGAGGCCGAGCCTAAATTCTTGGAGTGGATTTATAAAGAGAGTGGCAACGTCAACATATGGACCAACAATCTCTCGGTGGAATACCGTTGGTTCCAGAACAACAAAATAAAGAACAAACTATTCGGTTATATTGCAAAACACATCACCGACATGACAGTGATAGGCGGCGAGCCGACAGTGATACCTGAATTCTGGGAACTGTTCACCTATCTAGATTCCCACGACAGACTGAAGGAGATGAGCATAACCCTGACGACCAATCTCACTAACGTGAACCCTCGCATGACCAACTGGTTGTCCAAGTTGAAGGAATGGACCATATGGGCCAGCGTGGACGGTGTAGGTGATAGGACAGAATACATTAGATATCCTAGCAATTTTAATAAGATATGCGATAATCTAAATTTTTATAAAAAAATGTTAGAATCCAGCAACGGAAGAATTATACTGAGTCCGGCCATACAACTGCTGAACATAGATCAACTAGATGACATTCTCAAGTGGTGGTTGGAGTTCAGCGAAGGGACACTTGACAATAAGTTTGGAGTGTCTTGGATGGCTCAGGTATGGTATCCCACCATCTGCAATTATGATATACTTCCGTCCGAGTACAAGGAAAAAGTAGCCGACAAGTTGTCTAGGTCAACAGATGAATTCAAAAACTATCCTATGATTTATAATTTTTATAAAAATCAAATTGAAAATTTACGTAAAGACACATATACAGAAGAAAAGAAAAAACATTTCCAAGAAGCGTTCGTAAAGTATAACGACACACAGGATCGCTATAGAAAAGGCAAAACATGGCGACAATTGATTCCTGACCTAGAACAGGCGTTGACTAAATCCATAGGATAAAGTAAAATATGACGATGAAAATATCTAAAGATGTGTTAGAAAGCAAAGGCATCTCATACAATCAAAAGTATCCCTACGGAGAGCTGGCTAGAGTTACTAAGGACCGCAAGAGGCACTACGAGACACCAGATGGAAGACAAGTGCCATCGGTGACCACAGTGTTGAGTGCCACTAAAGACATGACGCATCTGATGGAGTGGAGAAAGCGTGTGGGCGAACAGGAGGCACAACGTATATCGACTGAGAGTGCTAACATAGGAACTGTGATGCACCGTAGTCTCGAGAAGCACGTTAAGGGCGAGGATCGCACACCAGGGTCGAATCTAATACAGCAGAAAGCACATACGATGGCCAATGTGATCATAGATAACGGGTTGAATGATGTAACGGAGGTGTGGGGATCAGAGGTATCTTTGTACTATCCCGAGCTATACGCAGGAACGACGGATCTAGTGGGAGTGTTCAAGGGCGCACCCGCCATAATGGACTTCAAGCAGTCACGTCGTCTCAAAAAAAAAGAATGGGTAGAAGATTACTTCCTACAACTAGTCGCATATGCGGAAGCACACAACAAGACCTACGATACGGACATCCGGACCGGACGTATCTTTATATGCACACAGAACAACGAGTACCAGACGTTCGAGATAGACGACTATGCCAAGTGGACCGGCAAGTGGTACGCCAAACTGGAGCAATACTACAAGAAGATACTGTAATAAATAACAGTATATGCCGATAGTACAGATTTCAAGAATACAGCACAGACGTGGAAAAAGGACGGATCTACCACAGTTAGCCGCGGGCGAACTGGGTTGGGTCATAGACGAGCAAAGGCTGTTCATAGGTAATGGAACTATAGCCGACGGTGCACCGGCGGTGGGCAACACGGAGATTGTGACGGCAGGTTCAGGTAGTTTTACAACAGCATTAAATTACGTTTACAAAGGGTATCTGGGAGATGGCACACCCATACAGACAGGATCATCAGGTGACTACACTAGGACATTACAACAGAGATTAGACGACACAGTGTCAGTCAAGGCGTTCGGAGCACTGGGCGATAACTCAACAGATGACACTGCGGCCATACAGAGAGCACTGGACCAACTGTATTCAAACACAGACGAAAACGACACAAGATCAAGAAGAACTTTATTGTTCCCGGCAGGGGTGTATCTTATCACATCGGCACTGACAATCCCACCATACGCACACCTAGTTGGTGAAGGGCCAGACAAGACGATCGTTTCAAACTCGGGTGCCAACGCAGTGGCGGTCACAGAAGACGACGACGGCAATGTTTATGGCGCAATAGGTCTCTCAGGTGCGACAAAACCAACACAGATACAGATCTCAAACATCACATTCAAGAACACACACGCATCAGGATACGGCGGAGTGTCCATAGACAACGCAACAAAATTATATTTCCATAACTGTAAGTTCCAAGGAACGTATGCCTCGGGCGGAGCAGACGTGTCAACATCAAAAGGCGTAACGGTCAGATCAACAACAGCACTACCTTGTGCCAACATCTATTTTAACCACTGCCAATTCACGGCATTCGCGAGACTAGTAGACATGAGTATGGACGTCACAAATGTGAGATTCAATGATTGTGATTTCAACACAGCATATTATGGAGCAATCATAGGTGACGAATGGGACAGTTCTACAACAAACGGTATGACTATTGGACCAAGAGACGTGCAGTTTATAGGATCCAGTTGGAGCACGATAGGACAGCAGGCCATCTACGTGAAACCACAACAGACAGTGGAGGCACCGTCAAGGAACATAATATCAAATGGCAACTGGTATGCATCAACAGTTGGTAACAATTTCGAAGGTGTTGGTTCAATCAGAGAAGTTCCAATCATACAATTTGATCAAGACGAGTGTACATCTACCATGGACTTCTTCGAGAGGTCAGATCTAAGAAGATCAGATGGCAGTTCAGAACTCAACGCCGCGCCAGAACTACAAGGAATCGGGATACAGGACAAAGCGATTAAATCTATTACACTGACAGACGCAACATCGGGGGCCACCATAAACGAATATCCAGCGTTGGCAGGTAAAGGACTTAGGATCAAGTACAAGATAGTCAGGGGAACACTTGACAGGACCGGAGAACTTGTTGTCAGCGCATCCACTAATGGTGTCAACTATGACGACACCTTCACCGAAAGCGGAAGCGACGTTGGTGTGGATCTGACCGTGGATCAAAAAACAGACGGAAGTTCTGTGACAAACACTGTTGTCTTGAAGTACACTACTACAAGCACAGGTAGTGATGCCACACTAGATTACCAGACCACCATCATCGCATAATACCACACAAACTGATAGACATCCGTATCCGTCTGTAGTAATATAAGCACATAAAGAAAATCAAAAGAAGACTATGCCTTTCCTGGTTTAGTAATTTTTTTCGATTTCAGATAACAACGGATTAGGATAAATATGGATACAATTAAAACGAAACTCAATAGAAAAAATTATAAAGTCTTAATGCCGAACACGAATTCTTCTACAATCCAAGTACAGAA
>Ga0208785_1000240_pt1 | contig 24223 bp, 30 predicted proteins | sample DEB08_DNA_2_FD_185499 | JGI IMG/M metagenome (GOLD analysis project Ga0208785, IMG submission 185499) | Aqueous microbial communities from the Delaware River and Bay under freshwater to marine salinity gradient to study organic matter... | ecosystem: Environmental > Aquatic > Marine > Coastal ...
AAAAAAGAAAAAGGGGCCAAGATTTCTCCCAGCCCCTTTCCCACACAACAACGAAAGGTACCCTACGGCGTTACCTCATAGGGTATGCAAAGCTTTAACACGGCCTTTCGGTTCGTGTCAAGCCACTTTTTGCAGTCCGATTCATTTTTTCCGACAAACAGTGTGACCCATTTGGCATAGTCCACACAATCACGCTTCTTCACAGACTCGCGATCTGTTTCTCCGATTCGGACTGACGACAACGGTGCAACAACTTCCCACCGCCACCGATTCGAAATAATGGGAAGCAAATCATTGCCCCGCCTATCTTTAAAACAGCGTATCATTCTTGCTCCTCTTCCAAAGCTTCCAAGTAGATATCTATAGCCTCCCTGATCAAATCAGCCACCGCTACTTGTTCTCGTGATTTCTTTTGCATATCGTGTGCATATTTTGAAAGTTTGTTGTACTGTTCTTCTTTCATCAAAAGATTGTACGTCTTTGTAGGCTCAAGTATCTTGTTTGGTCTTGGCATCAGCAATCTCTCTCTTCATTTCTTTTTCTCTTTTTTTATTTCTTTTATCTTCTACAATTCTTTTACGAAATTTATTATCCCTTAAATCTTTAGCTATAGGATTGATTTTATTTATTTTATTCATAATAGGGTTTCCCTTAAAGGGTGAGTGTTCTGTAGTGTTACCACGGCTTGTCAACTGCCGTCAACCAAAAAATTGCTGTTGACAAAGTTTTTTTTGTGGCGTATCTGTTGTCCAATGTCTTTTGACAAAAAAAGGAATGCAACAATGAAATCACCGTCTTGGCTCGTAGGATATGTTGAATCGCTCGACATTGTTCCTCTGACAAAATATCGGTCAGACTGTCCTGTCTGTGCCGGTAAAAATACTTTTAGCGTATCCGATGACGGAATGCAACGTCTGTGGTACTGCTTTCACGCAGATTGCAACGTGTCTGGGCGAACCGGAGTCACTCTGACAAAAGATTACGCTGACAAAGCTTTTAGCAGAAGGGTAAACAAACCACCCGCTACCCCTGTTGTGGCCAATGTTACATACGAGGTGCCAGACACTTTTGTCAGTCTTTCTCGTAGTTTAGAGGCCGAACTTTATGTAAAACGTGTACACGCTTACGATGCCTATCTCTCTGGATTGGCTGACATTCGTTTTGATTTTAAACGAAACAGAGCAGTGTATCTTGTCAAAGATAGAAACAAAGTTGTTGATGCGGCGGGCAGATCTTTGGATGGAAGAAATCCAAAATGGTACAGATACGGCACAAGCAAGCATCCATTTATTTGTGGAAATCACAGTACAGCTTTGCTTGTTGAAGATTGCGCCAGCGCGTGTGCAGTAAGCAACGTGGCAACAGGAATAGCTTTACTGGGTACAAATCTACTACAGGAACACATTGACAAAATTTCACACTACCCCAGTTTCTTTGTAGCGTTAGACAAAGACGCAACGGACAAGGGCATAGAGATGGTGCGTGTGTTGCGAAATTATGTACCTACAAAATTAATTGTATTACGAACAGATCTGAAAAACATGGAAAAGGACGAACGGGATGACTTCTTACGATCCTACATCGATTGACAAACAAGTTCTTGGATTTTGCTTGAGTGCAGAATTCTTTAGCAAAGTCAGTAACATAGTGGGAAGGGACATGTTCACGCGAGAGATGCGTGATGTGTTTGACACGATATTTTTCTCTCACACAAAGTATAACAAAGATCTGACAATAAACGAACTGTCTGCTTTGTTTAACGACAGAAATCCAGCTATGCCTGATAGCAGTCGAGAAAAGGCACAAGACTTAATCCGAAGCTTGGAGACAGGCAATCCGGAGAACACGGACTTGCATCTTGATTTGGTGAATAACTTTTGGTTGCGTGATCGCGCCCGCCAAATCGGAGAAAAGGCGTTGGATATCTTTACAGGTGACAGTGAAGAGTTCGGAGAATTGCGTAAGCTGATTGAAGCTGTAGAAGATGGTCGCATATCCGATAAGACAACATACAGCATTGTTGAATCGGATTTGCTGGAACTTCTTGAGGAACACGCGGGACCAAAAGATTTCCCTTTTGAGTTTGACCTGATCAACGAGAGAATAGATGGGCTTGATCGGGGCAACTTGGGAATATTGTTTGCCCGTCCAGAAGTAGGCAAGACAACTTTCTGCTGTTTTCTTGCGGCATCGTACATCCGGCAAGGATTCAAAGTGACGTATTGGGCAAACGAAGAGCCAGCCCCAAAAATTAAATTGCGTATGATACAAAGTTACTTTGGCGTAACACGACAGGAGATGGTAGACAAAAAGCACGAGTATATGGAACGCTACCTCTCCGAAATAGAACCGTTCCTGACGATCATGGATTCAGTCGGAACATCTATGGAAGAAGTCAACGAGTATGCCAAGCTAAACAAACCTGATGTTATATTCATGGATCAGCTTGACAAATTCAGGATTTCTGGAGAGTACAATCGTGGTGATGAACGCTTAAAGGAGACGTATGTTCTTGCCCGTGAGATAGCAAAGCGAAACGGGCTTCTTTTGTGGGCCGTCAGTCAGGCCAGTAACGATGCACACGACAGACAATTTATTGACTACTCGATGATGGACAATTCCAAAACAGGAAAAGCTGGTGAGGCTGATATCATTATCGGGATCGGAAAGACGGGATCAAGCGACATCGAAAATACCGTCCGACATATCTGTATTTCAAAAAACAAATTGAACGGATGGCACGGCAAAATCGATGTTATGATTGATGTGGCAAGAGGGGTTTACTATTGATGAGCAATCACGAAAACGAAGAAATTTTAGAACGCCTGTACGATGAGGAGTACAAAAGAGTGATGGAAAGGTGGCCCAAACTTGACGAAGATCAGGTGGGGATGTATGCTGCTTACTTTGCGCGTAAACGATTTGAGGAAGAATCACAATGAAAGTGTTGACATACGATGTGGAAACAACACACATCCATAAGCCAAACGGAGGTACGACTGCTCTACCCTATTTCGGCAACACTCTCGTTTCTATTGGTTACAAGTGGCTGGATGAAGATCAGGTGTTTTATGATTGTTACTACCACTCAACGGAGCCACCTACCCCGTCCGCCGCACAAGACTTTCAATCTGCGTTGAACTACGCTGATGTTCTTGTTGGGCAGAATATTAAGTTTGACCTGCAGTGGATACGCGAGTGTGGGTTCACATACGATGGAGACGTTTATGATACTATGGTTGCAGAGTATGTTTTATCAAAAGCCCAAAGGTGGCCTCTTGGACTTGCTTCTCTTGCAGAAAAGTATGGTGGAGTGCAAAAGGAAAAAGACCTTGTTCAGCCGTACATGGATTCGGGCAAAACATTTTACGACATCCCGTGGGAAATAATAAAAGAGTATGGTATAGCTGACGTACTTGCCACAGAGCATGTGGCTCTGAAACAGCTAGAAGCCTTTGGCACAACATTTGAGGAACTTTACAATGAACACGCTACTGCCAACACTACGCTTGTCGCTTGAGATGACTGACACGCTTTCTCGCATCGAAAGAAACGGACTCAAAATAAACAAAGACACGCTGATTGAAATCGAAAGGCAATACACAGAAGAACTAGAAGAACTGGAGATCAACTTGAACGCTATGGCTCGTGAGGCTATGGGAGACACGCCGGTCAGCCTGACGAGTCCGGATGATCGTTCGATGCTTCTCTATTCTAGAAAAGTAAAAGACAAAAAGGCGTGGTCGCGTGTATTCAATTTGGGAATGGAGCAACGTGGTGCAACTATGAAACCAAAGCAACGGACGCGCATGAAACGCAAAGACTTTGTTTCAACTGTCCGGAGCATGACAGATGTTGTCTACAAAACAAGAGGACAGCAGTGCAGTAACTGCTATGGAGACGGTAGATATAAGGTGACAAAAAAGGACGGCACATTGGGAAAGGCCACCCGTATTTGTCGGGTGTGCAACGGTGCCGGTATTTTGTATGTACCTACGCGAGAGGTAGCTGGATTCAAAGTTGTCCCGCGCAACCCGTTCGATGTAGCATCTGCCGGATTCAGGACGGACAAAGAAACTCTTGGGGAACGGCAAATGGAACTGTCAGGTGATGCCTTACAGTTTGTCAAATCGTACGTCCGATACAACGCGCTTCGTACTTACCTCAACACTTTTGTAGAAGGAATAAAAAACAATGTTGATGAAAAGGGCTTCATCCATCCGGAGTTTATGCAGTGTGTTACGGCAACGGGTCGCCTTTCGTCTCGCAATCCTAACTTTCAGAATATGCCACGTGGAAATACCTTCGCTATACGGAAGGTTGTCGAGAGCCGTTTCGAGGGTGGTTCGATCCTTGAGGGAGATTATTCCCAACTAGAGTTTCGTGTTGCGGGGTTTCTTGCCAAAGACGGACAAGTATATGTGGATGTGAATGCCGGAACGGACGTGCATAGTTACACTGCCAGTGTGATTGGTTGCACCCGTCAAGAAGCAAAGGCTCACACCTTCAAGCCGCTGTACGGTGGCACCACCGGAACAGAGGACCAGAAACGCTACTACACGGCGTTTAAAGAAAAGTATGAGGGTGTGACCCAATGGCACGATGACCTCCAGCGAGAGGCCGTAGAAAAGCGCGTAATCACCCTTCCAAGTGGTAGACAGTACGCCTTTCCAAATGCACGGTGGACAGAGTACGGAACAGCGGTGGGGCGGACCAACATATGCAACTATCCGGTTCAGGGTTTTGCTACGGCAGATTTGTTGCCAACTGCTCTTGTCAGGCTTGACAAATTATTTCAAAAAAATAATCTCAAGTCTGTAATTTGCAACACCGTTCACGATTCAATTGTTCTGGATGTACACCCCAGTGAAAAGGACATTTGTATCAGTCTGATGCGGGAGGCAATGCTTGCTCTACCTGAAGAGACAGAACAAAGATATGGCGTACGCTACGACATGCCTGTCGGAATTGAATTAAAAATAGGCGAAAATTGGCTTGACTTAGATGTGGTTGATGACTAATATCAATCTACCAACCCTTAACGCATAGGAGTTAAAAATGCTAGGGACAGATATAGTAGACATTAATAGTGAACTTGACTTGATCGAAAATGCGTTCTCCAGTGAGAACACAGAAGAACTGATGAAGCTTACCGGACAAAGTTCTGGTGAGGAAAAGAAAGGGCTTCCACGCCTGAGTATTAACTACGACATGGAGACTGAGGGCGGGTCAGCACTCACTCGTGGCGATTGGAAAATCTATCTTGGTGGTAGGTTCCTTTACGCACCGGAGATGACACTGCGCCCACTGCTTCGGATGTACGAGTATAGCTTGTGGGACGCCGAAATGAATGAGGGCAGGGGCGGTTTCTCTGCTAAGTCGGTACAAAAACCAAGCTTCTCCGGTTCGTTTCCTGACACTGCGGGGGGCAACAAGTGTGGTCGCCTGTCACGAGATGAAGAAGAAGGGCTGGATAAAGATGATCCTGCTTACCTAAACTCTCGTGCTGTTATCTGTAATCAGGTAATTTACGGAAGAATCAGCGGCGACTTCAAAGACGAACACGGAGAATCTGTGCGCGTAGATAATGAGCCACTGGTATGCTACTTTAAGAAGTCTGGTTTCAAACCGATGTCAGACTTTATTGCAGGACTTGCCAGCCAAAAGAAGCTGATGGCTCACTGCGAGGTTCTGATGAAAACTGCCAAAAACAAAAAGGGAAGTGTAACATACTGGACTCCGCTTCCTTCTTTGTCTGGAATCACTGATATTACAGAAGAAGACAAAGAACTGTTTAGCATGTTCCGCGAAACGATTGAGGGACATAACAACTATGTTATGAATGCTTATCGTGAAGCGCAGAAGCTTATGGTATCTGACGAAGACAGTGATCTTGCATCGGACTTCAGTGATGCTGACGCTGCTTAAAATCCAAGACTTCATGTCAAAAGCTATTCAGGGGGACACCGCTGTCTCCCTGACTAGCATTTCTAATTTTGCGGAAGAGTGCAAAGACTCTGCGTTGCGCCAGCTTACACGTGAACGTGGAGAGTGGCGTCTTCGCATGTCTGGAATCGGACGCCCTATGTGTCAGCAGTTGCTTGACAAACAGGGTGTCGAAGAAGAGATGGAGTACAACTCTCTATTCCGTTTTTTGTTTGGCGATATCACAGAGTCTATTCTTATGCTTGTTATGCGTGAGGCAGGTGTCGATATCGTTGACTTTCAACGTCCGGTAGAGTTGGACTTGGACGGCATAAAAGTAAAGGGCACACTTGATGTCATCATCCGTGATGAGGCTGGCATTGAAAAAGTTTGGGATATTAAATCTGCAAGCGACTGGGCTTTTAAAAATAAATTTACAAATTTCGGAGGATACGAAAAGCTAAAAGAAGATGATCCGTTTGGATATCTTATGCAGGGCTTTTTGTACGGAGAAGCTACTGGATTGCCGTTTGGTGGGTGGATTGTCGTCAACAAGTCCAGCGGAGAAGTCGCCGTAGTGGAATCCGGAGATTGGTCAGGAGAAGATAAAAACTATTATCTTGATTTGGCAAAGACACGTGTCAAGCAGTTGACTGGCTCTGACACAAAAATGGTAAAGTATCCCGATGAGTTCGAAACGTATAAACGAGGCGGAGAGGTGATTCGGACTGGCAACAAAATACTTGCGCGTCCGTGTCATCTGTGTGGGTATCGTCATCATTGCTGGCCTAACTCTCAGTTGCATCCAAAGGTTACATCGCGGGCAAAGACACCGCCTATGACGTGGTACTCGAAGCTTACAAAAAAGGAAGTATAATGCCTTACATATTTGTAAGAGATTACGATGTAGAGTTGATGGAGATGAATAAAGATCTTCACCACATCTACATAGAGTCGCACAGAAAACATGGTGGCGAACGCCGCATAGTGTACTTGCGTCAAAACGCCAGAGGCATTCCTCTTACGTTGCGCGACAACTACTCCGAAATGGGATTGCTTTCCGCAGAGACAGAGAAACGTGACATAACAACGGTAGAATCAGAAATACAAACAATAAGCAGAGTGTCACAATCTGGAGTTAATGTATGCGTTCCTCTGAACCATCTGACAAACGAACTTTCTCACATCGAAAGACAATCCCCAAAAGTGGCAGGGTACGTTCTAAAAAGACTGGCGTCTATAGGAATGGCGTTGTGAAAAAAAGTTCCGCACAAAAGGCGGGATACAGATCAACCTTTGAACTACACATAGCAAAATCCCTAGCCAATAATAAAGTTCCATTTGAATACGAAAACGTAAAATTAACTTACGTTCCAAAGCCGCGTGTTTACACACCGGATTTTTATTTGCCTGAATCAGACGTGTATGTCGAAGCAAAAGGATATTTAGACAAGGGTGACAGAGTAAAGATGCAACTGGTAAAGGAACAGCATCCTGATCTAGATATTCGATTTGTTTTTCAAAATGCCAACAATAAGATTTACAAGGGTAGCAAAACAACCTATGCTACTTGGGCAACACGGTATAACTTTAAATGGGCAGAGGGCACAATCCCTGCAGATTGGTACAAACCAGATGAGTGATGATACATACACAGAAGAAGATGACTTGACAGTAGCTATGGAACGGATGTCTTTGCTTCCAGACAGGTATTACATAATACTTTCTCCTGAAGAAAGACCTGACGGCGGCGAAGGCACATTTCGTTTAACAGCGTACGACACAACAAGTAAGACGTACGAAAAAGATGAAGACTTTGATGCCGCCATGATTATGCAAGAAGGAGTTCTGTCAGCCATACGCGAGAGAGCAGAAGATCTATATGATATGGGTGTGGCATCTATAAAGTTCAAAATCCTTGCAGAAGAAATGCTCAAGCACGAAGACATTCCGCTTCCTGAAAGCGTAGGGGAAAATGTTGTAAAAGTAGACTTCGGAAAGAAACAATGATTAAGAACAATTGGAATCTTAACAACTACCAAATGCAAGCCCGCAAAACGGCCATCTATCCGGATGAATCAAAGATAGTGTACCCTGCGCTGGGTCTAGCTGGTGAGGCCGGTGAGGTTGCAGACAAGGTAAAGAAAATTATTCGAGATGGTCGCACGGATGCACTTTACTACGGAGAAATCGCAAAAGAGATTGGCGACGTACTTTGGTATTGCGCTGTCCTTGCAGATGATTTAGGATTTTCGCTACAGCAAATCGCAGAGATGAATATTCACAAGCTTAACTCTCGTGCGGCAAAGGGAACAATTAGCGGTAGTGGAGATAACAGATGACAGACTACAACAAAATAATGAAAGAAATAGAAATGAAACGCCAGTGGAAAGATGTAGACTGGCTAGAAGAAGTGAGGCCCGATAATGTCAACCATCCGCCACACTATAATCAGGCAGGTATCGAATGCCTTGACGCAATCGCGGCGGCGACAGGTGACGGCTTCGAACACTACCTGCAAGGAAACATCCTCAAGTACCTCTGGAGATACCGTTACAAAAACGGACTCGAAGACCTCAAAAAAGCCCAGTTCTACTTGAATAAACTTATCGCAACAAAGGAAGAAATAAAATGAATAATATGCTGCCCACACCGTATCAACAATTTATCCACAAGTCGCGCTATGCTCGTTGGCTAGAAGACGAACAGCGCAGAGAAAACTGGGATGAGACAGTTGACCGGTACGTAAACTTTATGGTTAATCAAGTACAAGGTAAATGTAATTACAAAGTAGATACAAAAGTTGTAGAGGAGATTCGGGAAGCCATTCTGAATCTTGAAGTGATGCCGTCCATGCGGGCAATGATGACTTCTGGTCCAGCCCTTGCGCGAGACAACATCTGTGGGTACAATTGTAGCTACATTCCTGTAGACAGCCCCCGTTCGTTCGATGAGTGCATGTACATTCTTATGTGTGGTACGGGTGTCGGATTCTCTGTGGAACGGGAGAATGTGGACAAGTTGCCCACTGTTTCGGATAACTTCGATGATTCGGATATTGTCATCACGGTTGGCGACAGCAAGATTGGCTGGGCCAAAGCATTTCGCGAACTGATTGCGTTGCTTTACGCAGGGCAAGTTCCCTCGTGGGATATGTCAGGGGTTCGTGAAGCGGGCGAACGCCTAAAGACTATGGGTGGCCGTGCGTCTGGTCCGCAACCATTGGCTGACCTGTTTAATTTCACCGTCCAGATGTTCAAAAAGGCAAAAGGACGTAAGCTATTCCCCATCGAATGTCACGACTTGATGTGTAAGATTGGGGAGATTGTTGTTGTTGGCGGGGTGCGGCGTTCTGCGCTTATCTCCCTTTCGAACCTGAACGATGACCAAATGGCCCACGCTAAATCGGGTCAGTGGTGGGAACATGAAGGTCAACGTGCCCTCGCCAACAACAGCGTTTCGTACAAAGGCAAACCAGAGATGGGAACCTTCATGCGGGAGTGGCTTGCACTGTACGACAGCAAGTCTGGTGAGCGCGGCATCTTTAACCGTGAGGCTGCTGACAAACAGGTGGGCCGCAACGGACGCCGTGAACAAGGCCACATGTGGGGAACGAACCCGTGTTCCGAAATCATCCTTCGCCCGTACGAGTTTTGCAACCTTTCGGAGTGCGTGGTTCGCGAAACGGACGACCTGAAGTCTTTGAAGCGTAAGGTTCGTCTTGCAACCATTATCGGAACCATGCAGTCAACGCTGACTGACTTCAAATATTTGAGGAAGATATGGAAGGACAACACAGAAGAAGAACGATTGTTGGGCGTATCTTTGACTGGTATCATGGACCACTCCGTGCTTTCAAAGAATACAGACTCAAAGAAGTGGCTCGAAGAAATGCGGCAAACAGCAGTGGATACGAACAAGGAGTTTGCCCAACTTCTAGGAATCCCACAAAGCAGTGCCATTACTTGTGTCAAGCCGTCGGGCACTGTGTCTCAGCTAGTGGACGCAGCAAGCGGTATTCACGCCCGCCACAATGACTATTACATCCGTACGGTTCGCGGCGACAACAAAGACCCGCTGACCCAGTTCCTTAAAGAGCAAGGTGTACACAGCGAACGTGACGTTACAAAGCCAGAGTCTACAACTGTGTTTTCGTTTCCGGTAAAATCTCCAGAGGGGGCTATTACACGGACACAGATGACAGCCATAGAACAGCTAGAGTTGTGGAAGACGTACGCTTTGCACTGGTGCGAACACAAGCCATCAATCACTGTCTCTGTAAAGGAACACGAGTGGATGGAAGTCGGTGCGTGGGTGTACGCGAACTTTGACGTGGCATCAGGTGTTTCGTTCCTTCCGTTCAGTGACCACACCTATCAACAGGCTCCGTATCAAGACATCGAACCCGATGACTATCTTGAGTGGATGCAGGTGTACAAAGACATGTACATAGACTGGTCTGCACTTTCGGAGTACGAAAAAGAAGACCACACTACAGGTTCACGAGAGTTAGCGTGTACGGCTGGGGTTTGTGAAGTTGTTGACTTGAATGCGGCGTAAGAAAAGAGTTGATTATGCTGGTACTTTTCGTAGACCCTTTAAATCAAGAGGCCATTTATGGTAGGGATAGGCCGGAAAAGCTAAGAGAATGGATGTGTGACTGCCAGCACCACTACAAGGAGTTTTATTGACACATGGAACTATCAATCACAGTAACAGATATCGTTGAAACGTCAGACGGTGGTGCCGCTGTAGTTTTCGAACTGAGTGAAGATGCACGTCAAGCCTTGCTTTCCTACGCTTTGCGTGATATCTTGACAAAGAACTTAACAGAGGTAATCAATGACGAAAAAATCGGTGACTTCGAAACAGTCGACATCGAAGAGTACATTGCTGGTATGGAAGAGGGGTGAGGATTGGATACAATTCAATCCCCCTCGCAATTCGGAACAATGGGATGAGTGGCAAAAAGCAAAACAAAAAGATAAAGAACGATCTTAGAAATTACACAAGATCGGAGCCAAGATTCGAAGATGGTGAATGGTGGTACATTCGTCCAAGTGGTGTGAGAGAAAGAGTAAAGTCTCACGCCAAAAAGAATCTTACTCGAATGTTCGTTAATGGCAGGTATATACCTAAGTCACACCCCCTGCACAAGCCCGGACGATACAAATCGCTTGACGATGCGTGGTCACACGAAGAAATCGAAAAGACTAGCGAAGGATACGTATACGCCATTGTGAATCCAGCATGGCCTGAGTGGATAAAAGTCGGAAAAGCAGTGAGTGCTGATGATAGACTTTTGGGATATCAAACCTCATCACCGCACAGAGATTATAAAATTGTAGCCACAATGACATCGGACGATAGACACGAACAAGAAAAAGTCATACACAGAGTATTTGCGAACAAGTGCTTGCAAAGAAAAGGTGAATGGTTTAAGCTTGCGGAACAATCTGCAATAGACATTTTTGAAAGACAAGGAACAAAAGATGAGTGATACTCAGCGAACGATTACAATAAACGACAAACAAGTTAACGTGTCCGATTTGGATGGGGTGCAACAATACTACCTACGTCACATTGACGATCTTGATGCACGTATATCTTCGGCCCAGTTTGGGCTGGATGAAATGCGGGCAGCACGGGAATACTTTGGTAACTCCCTTGCGGCGTCTTTTATTCAAGGCGAAATTGACGAGGCTGTAAATGACTCCGATTCAGATAACTCCTGATATCATTAGCCGTGCCAAAATAAAAGCTGCCTCTGTAGGTAATCTACAGGGCAGCATAACTGGTAGCCTAAGTAATGTTGTTGGTGCCATTGGCGAGATTATTGTAGCGGACGCGCTGGGTGCTACTGAAGCGAACACCTACGACTACGATCTTGTTAAAAACGGACGACGTATTGACGTGAAGACAAAGCGGTGTAACACTGCGCCGCGAAGTAATTACGATTGCTCCGTTGCTGCACACGGCTCCAAGCAAGACTGTGATAGCTACGTCTTTGTTCGAATACTGACAGACACGTCAAAAGCGTGGATACTTGGTGAAATAAACAAATCCGATTTTTACGAACTCGCAACACGATACCGCCGTGGAGACATTGATCCGGATAACGGATTTGTATTCAAGGCCGATTGCTACAATCTACCTATAAAAGAATTGAAACAAATCAATGCAAAGCAAAGCCAATCTTTTTAAGTTCGAAGCTAATCTTCGCCAAGACGGAAAAGTAGAACTGAATACTGACTGTGTAAACATTGAACAATTTGAACGTACAATGAACGAAGGGTTGCCAGAGTATGACGGCGCACACTCGATAGCAACCCTTTTACGTTATCTCAAATCTATGTCCGATGAAATGATGGACAAGTCGAGTAGATATATTTAACGCATTTTTACGCCGCGACCTTTGAGAATGTCGGCACGTGTTACCTTGCCGTCACCTGTCAGGTCAGGAAAAGCTTTTCCGCCCATAGCCATCGCTGTCATGCCCATAGGCTGCATCTGATTCTTCCGCTGCATGTTTTGCTGCATCGGAGTCGTTGACATCATGCCCCCCGCTTGAGCCTTCTTGCGGGGCTTTTTTGTGGCCATTCCGCCGTACATCATCGGCTTGCGAGTCTTTCCCCCACAAGCGTACGAAGCGGATTTGCGAGGGCCGTTGTTATAATTTTTCATCTAATTCTCCCGTTTTAAGGCGTTGGTTGTAGGCTGGGAAGATTCAAACGACCAGTATAGTCACCCTCGTATCCCATGCGTTGTTTTTGTGCGGGCGTGGCTCTGACAGTGAATTTTTGTCCAGTCACATCCACTACCTCTTTTTCTTCTGTGCCGTGAATTCTAGAGTGCAAAGCTGCTGTTTGCAAAAGAAGCTGGCGGAATCTGGCGTCTCTGGCTGGCGTAAGGGGCTTACCGATACGGACCATCTCAAGGAACAGTGAACCAAGTTCCGGATCAGTGACCACAGATTGCAAAAAGTTAAAGTTGCGTGTTCTTAGTTGTTGTAACGCAGCTTCCGTCCCCACGTACTGAACACGAACAACGCCTCTGTTGATAGCGTAAAGCCTACTGATGTAGCTTTCCACAGATAACGAACGGGGAACTCCCTTCATAACAATACCACGAGCAGCAAGCGGATTGCCCTGAAGTTCTGCCATAAATCCTGCAGTCGCTTCCCAAACTTCGTACGTATCTTTTCCGATTATATCTTTTACAAGACGCCTTTGTTCGTCTGTTCTACCAAGCATCAGATTTAAAGAGGCTATGTCTTCTGTCAACTCGTCCGATTCAATCATTACGGGGTTGCCAGACGAGTCTTGCCCGCGCTTTACAAGCTTTCTTCCCGTAGGCTTGAACATGCGCCTACGTAAATCGAGGAGGTATGCGTCTCTTATTATTGTGTTCACTTCTTCTGGTGTGTATTTTAAGCTGCCGTCTTCAGTTTGCAACTCATTAAGAGCCTTCTTTATTCTCGTGTATCTATCTCTTCCACCGCCTACGAGATATGTGCCTATGTCTTCTGCATTTAATTGTATACTGTCAGCACGTCTGATTACTTCTACAGCATCGTCCAGTGCTTCTTTCCGTTTTCTTGCAGGTTCTGTTGCTACACGTATTGCGTTGTTTATGTCAATTCGAAGCGACTCGTTAGCTGCATCAAGGACTTGCTTTGGAACAGACTTCTCAAGACTGCCTATAGTGTCATCAACAATTTTAGCAACAGATATCAATGGCTTTTTAGCACCGTTAGCATCTACCATATAGATGTTATTTTCTATGTCTTGTGCAAGCTTTGTCAAGTCTTTGGCGTTTGTCCCTGCTTTACTCAAACCACTTATGTGTTGCGCTACTGCAGCACGAACGTACGCTTGGGCCGTCTTCGTGTCTGCCGCGCCTTCAATAAGTCTGAAGCCAAGAGAGCCAACAGGCTGACCCAATGTGCGTCCTAAAGAAAGCATGAGTGCTTCGGATTTTGCCGGATCAACCATATTCTCAACACTCAGCCATTGATTTACAGGCTTGTTGAATCGGACGCCCGCCGGATTGTCTGCAGTCACGGGCACTTTTGTTTGATTGCCCCACGACATAAGATTTGGAACAACCGCATCTTCAGACAAATCGTGCCAGTTTTGCTTGTACTGTTTCCATCCTTCATTAGCATCGTCTAGGTATTGTTTAAAAGATACGATATTTCCTGACTCGTCTTTTATACCTATTTGTCCGACTGGAACACCGTCCACTTCGAAATCATCAAATTTCGAGGAAATCAGAGTCTCTACGTTTCTGAGTTTGTCAGATGTTTCTCCGCTGGTTCTGTATTTGAATTGCAAATCGTTTGTTGCCATTTCAAGTCTACGAAGCTGCGCGGGATTCATATCAAAAAACGGAAGATTTACCCCTGCTTTTGCTGCTTGCTGCACCATGTGTTCTGCAAGTATGCTTTGTGAACTTCTTCCTTTTGGAAAAGACACTCCTGCTTCTTCTGCCTCTGTTCGTAAATCTTTTAAAAGCTGAGACTTTGATACTCCGTTCTTTTGAGCCAAAGCATCAAAAAACGGATTGGTCATTTCTTCAGTTAAGTTGTCTATGACTTTTCGATCTGCAGGACTGATGTCCGTCTTTGATATCGGAGACAAAGCCCCTACTCCCGGAACAGGAACATCAAAGTAACTCTGTATCACGTCAAGTACGTTTACAGTAGGCTCACCTTCCAGAAGATTCTGCTGAACATCGTAAAAGCGAACATCTTCACTTTTTAAATATTCATAAGGCCGTGAAGCGATAGCTTTATCTGCCGACCACTTCGTATGCAGATGCAATGAAAACAAACCTGATGGTGTTACGTTGTTATCCACATTCAGACTTTGTTCAGCAGAAAATACTGCTCGTGCATCGGCTTCGTTTCCTATCCGTGACACAAGTTCGTTTGCTTTTAATTCTATCTGCGAGTTTACAACGCCGTTCGTAACATTGATTTGTGCCTTGAATTCATCAGTTGGAAGTGCAGAATAGTCGATAAGAGTTTTTCTGTTAAGAGATTCCAAAGCTTCAGGATAAGATTTGAACTTTGTGGTGTCGTCAACCCCAAGCGGAGACGTGTGCTTTAAGGCAGCAGTGTTCCCATTCAGGATATTCATGTAGTGTCCGACACCTTCTCTTTCCATAATTTCGATGTCGTTTCCGATGCGATCTCTGGCAGTTTTTGTTTCATCGATAAAGTATCGAATCATTTCAAAAAACTCTTTGTCCGCCTCAGTGCCCGTTTCAAAATCGGCAAGCACTTTGTTCAACTCTCCGTTTAATCTTTGATTCAAGCTGTAGATTTCTTGAATCTGTTCGGACTCTTTGCCAGACATCGACGCCTTTGCAGCAATAGATTGATTGAGTGAATTTTCAAAGTGCCGAAGTGTTACGATATCTGTTATAATTGGAAGCGAAACTTTTAAAACTTCGGGGTTAACACCCTGTGCTACAAGTACATCTTGATAGGCGGCAATTTTTTCTGCTTGCAGTTCTATCATCTTTTGCATTTCAGGAGATGCGTTTTGTAACTCCTGTACTGCGAAGCTTAGTTTCTTTCTTTCGTCAGATGTAACGCGACTTGCTATAAATCCATACGCAGCCGGAAACTTGCCTTTAGACAGGTACAGTATCATACCAGTTCCCATGCCCGCCAAGATACCAATGTCCTTGTCGGCATATCCGGATTCCCCAAAGAAATGTCCGAATGAAGCAGCCCCAACCGTGATGTACGTATCTTGGATACGGCTGTCTCTGATGAATTTTGGAATGCTACTGCGGCGTTCTACTTTTGAAAGTTCGATTGTAGCATCGCCAATAAGGCCATCTATTTTCGCAATTTCAGAAGATATTTTCGGTGTTGGAGCATCAATCATCGCCTTTGTCAGACCATCACGTCTGGCGTGTAGGCCGGAAAGATATTTTACTTGCTGCATAACTTCGGCTCGTTCTGCTGCAGGTAAGGCCGCATCTTGAAGCTGGAACCCCGTAACAAGACGCTGTTCGTAAGTCTTTTTTCGAGCCGCTTCTCTGTACGGAAGCTTGAGCCATGTCTCTTGCTCCCGCATATCTAAGAAGCCTGTAATCAATTCTTCTTGTGTCAAATCTTTGTTTTTGGCAAGCATGTTGGCTGAGTAAGCCTCAAAAAGCTGTACTTCTTTTTTGCCTGTAAATCTTTGTACTGCGGTTACTCCCTTTGACGGACCCACAATTTCTGCGGCAAGCTGACCAAGAAGCGGAGTAAATCCGGTATACATCCGCGTAATATCTTCTGCGTCTGCCAGATCAAGAATAACATTTTGTTGTGCCCAATAGTCTTGCACCTCGTAAGACATAGGACGCCACCAGTTATCTACCACAGTCTGACGGGTTTGATAGTCGGCTATTGTGCCACTCATATTTACGCCCATCATGTCGCCAATAAATCCGGCTGTTTCTCCGGCTCCCCACAAAACTGTCTCTACAATCCCGCCGCCAATGGTTTCTACTGCACCAAGACCTATACGAACAGCCTCATCCGTAGCAGGACGCTGTTGCGCCTGATTAATAATCATGTAGCGACCACGCGCATCAACTCCGTTTTTAATAAGAACTTCGTTAATATATTGCGCGTGTATGGCACGTCCCAATTCCGGATTCGGAGTGGCAAGGGTAGAAAATGCCCTGTTAGCAAGGACCATATTTCTATATTGATCGAAAGACATGTTGGCTATGTCAAGCTTCGCTTCTCCAACATCAATTTCTTCGGGAAAGCGTGTAAACTTGGTTATTGACCTTTCCCACGGAATGTCAATAGACATGTCGTCTTCGTAGCGGAGCATTTTTGTTGCTCCAAATCTATCGGCAACGCTAACCCGCTGGGCGTAATCGTATCCAGCCAAAGATATTGTATCACCCTGTGCGTTTTCGAACGCATCGAACTTCATAAATTGAGTTTCAACATACTCCGGATTGTCAAGGGGAAGAATATCTGTAACAGAAACGCTTGGCGTTGCAAGTCTCCAATCCACAGGGACTTGGCGACCAGTGGCTACACCTGCACCCAAAAATTGCTTTTCCGTAAACGGAATCATAGCGGGTTCAGTAGTCACAACTGCTGCTTGTGTGTCAACAGCCGGATACATCAGTCCCATCTTTTCTGATGCACGTTGTTCCGCTGCTTCTATCGTTGGACCCGCAAGCGGAGCAAAAGAACGATAGCTGGCGGGAGGCTTGAATCCAAGACGTTCCGCTTCACTTTGCAATGTGGAGTTTGCCATTATGTTTCCTTTTGTTTAGAAAGGCGTCTATTCAGTGTGTCTAGTATTTTTGGTACGTTGGAACTAAACATCGGGTCGTTTTTAGCATCTTCTATGCTGTTGAATACAGGATCACCAACTGCGGATCTGTTTTTGTTGATCTCTTCAAGGAGGCGATTGTTGTATTCCTCTTCCCCAAGACCGTAAAAATCACCCGCACCTGCTGGAGGAACTGCTTCGCTTGAAAACTCAGATACAACGTAGTCAGTTGTGTAATACTCTGCTGGGCTGAATCCTGCCGCCACAAGCATGTTTTCTGCAGTAAGATACGCTGCTCGTGATTTCAAATCTCTGCTATCAGACATAAGATTTGCGCGGAATTCAAATCTTTCCAGCATTCCCTTTACTGCGTTCAAAGCTGCAAGCTGTGCAACGGCATCGTCAGACCATCGCTGACGAAGACCTCTAAAAATCAAAGCAACGTCTTGGTCAGAAATCGTACGTCCACCAGTTCCACCCTGAATAGCTGCAGCAACTTCGTAAGCAAGAACAAGAGTAAAGAATTCACGCTTGGCGTATTGCGAGTTTGCAGCCAGTCTGATATCTTCTTCGATTCGAGCAAGTGCGTCACTGTCTTCCTTTAAGCCACCAAGCGCTTTTAGCTTCGCCCTAGATCGTGTTACATAATCCATACCTGCTGATACAACAGCTTCCTTGTTGTTAAAGTCAATTCCTATGAAGTCTGCTGCTTTTCCGCCTAGATATTTTGCACCTTCTACAAACAGTGATATGTTACCTACAAATTGAGTACCTGTTTCTCCTCCGCTTACAGGATTAGTGAATGTACCTATAGCTTGATTGACGACATCTATACCCCTTCGAGCAGCATCGCGTACGCTACGTTGATCACGAACAAACTCAGCTTCTTTGTTTTTGCTGTTTCCAAAAGCGAAGCGAGTGTTCATAGCTTGGTTGACGCCCGCACTACTCCGCATCATCGGAGCAACAACTTGAACTGCCAGCTTTATGTCTCCTTGAACAGCGTCAGAAAAACGGATGGAAACTTCTTTGTGGTTAGCATCCATCTGATCTACTTTACTTTTACGAGGATCAAGAATCTCTATAAACTTATCAAACAGAGTAAGATTTGTTCCGCCAATACCCGCTACACGTAGACTTTCAAGGTACTCCAAAATGGGTTGATCATCAGATGGAATCGGATTCCTCGCGCCATCTCGTACAAGTAGTCCTCGTTCATCTGTTTTGTATGTAATGAACTTTCCAAACGCCAGATTAACTGCATCTTCTTTTGGAATTTCTTCACCAAGACTGTTGCGAGAATCTCCTATAGCCTGATTTAGATAGGGCTTGAGCACTGTATCTACTAAAATTTGATACTTTTGAGGATATCTGTCCACAATTGCAAGTTCTAGTGTGTGAGGTACACCGTCGAGAGCAGCCAGTTCTTCCGGTGCTTTTTCTTTGATTACAGATACGCTTGCAACAGTATTAGCAGTTGTGTTCTGCTGGGTAAGAACATTTTTCCGATTTTGTCTGCGTCCCTCGTCTTGCTGTTTAATCTTGTCCTGCATTCCGGGGATTTCGAGCAAAGACGGGTAGTTATCGTTCACAAATTCTGTAAAAGTCACCTCTGCCTTGTACGTGTACAGAAGCTGACCGTCTGGTCCGACTTTTGTGTCGTTGTACGCATCATAAGCGTCTTTAAAAATACCGTTTACAAATCTATTCGCGGAACCGGAGTTGCTAGAAATACCTTGTGAAAGAGCATTGAACGATTCGGGAGAGTTTGCCAGTTGCGTCAAAACGCTGCTTATTCGGTCTTCTGGTTTGTTTTGCTTTGACCCGACGATTGTTTCTCCGACTTTAAAATAATACGGAAGTTCTCCTACATTTATTGCTTTTTGAAGTTCCGATACTTCAGCCCTTTCTGGTTCGTCTTCTTTTCCGGCTGGAAAATATTCTATTGCAGAGGGTTCCCACTTGTCACCTACTTTCGTTCCAGTAGTTTTTGACTTTACGTCATAGGGATCATATTTCCTGTTTTCCGACTCATAGAATTGTGTACCGTCCTTCAGTGTAATCAGAATGTCCTTTGTACTTGTCGGCCCGTTGTCTTGTACTTCTTTAATGAAATTGAAAGCGGAGTCGTTAGAAATAACCTCTACACCTTCGTTATTTGTCGCCAGTAGATACTGTCTTCCACTCAGCTTTGGGTCGTCAAGCTTTATGTTGTTTTTATTTATCCAGTTAATTACATTCTCGTAGCTTCCCTTGAACTCCCCGTGATCTGGATGTGCGGCACTGTATTGACGCTTCGGATTTGATGCCAAAGGATCACCAGCTTCGCGACGTTTGATTATATGATCGGCGTCGTATTTAATCTCGCCAGTCAAACCGTCTTGAATGCCTATGCGATAGGGAGGATTTTTAAGCTGATCGTCAAAAGAAAACACAGACATCGGGCCTTCTTTTTTGGTTTTCGGATCACGATAAATAGGTATTGGTTGCTGTTTTTCTGCAGGAACGTCATAAGAAAGCTGACTAGGCTGTCCTGTTTTCACGGCTCTTGCACCTTCATTAACGAAAAACGAATTACGAGCCTTGTCATCCATGCGGGCAGCACCAAAGGTGTTGTTTGGCAGTTCGTACAAAGTCCAAAGAGCAGTTTCGTCTTGCTTTTGCTTTGCTTCCGCTTTTAACTTTTGTGCTGCTTCGTTACGTGCCCTGTCGCCTTTTTGTTTTGCAGACCAAGCGTACGCTGCAAGCAGTGCTAGTGGTGCCCCCATATTTACTCTCCTTCAACGGACAAGAACGATTCAGACGGCTCTTGTTCTTCTACTTGTTGTCTAGGAGCCTCTTGACTCATCCGCTGTTCACGATTTATTTCTTCTACCATATCGCGGTAAAGCTGTGGGTTTCTTTGGCGCATGATCTGGAAGAACGTGGCGTCTTCCATTTGTTCGCGTTGCAATTCCGGCTCTTTGTTAAATAGTACAGGTTCGAATCCCGCATCGTCAGCAAGACCAACCAAATATACAGCCAAAGCTGGCTTTATGAGTTCGGCTACGTCTGGCGTAAATGTACCCGCCATAAAACCTTTAAAGGCAATTTGCGACACAATTTCTTCTACAGTAATTCCCGCCAACATCATCTTAGCAAGGTCTTCTTCGCCACCGCCTGTTTCAAATTTTGAAATAATAAAGTCGATTGCATCGTCAGGATTTACAAGCTGTGGTGGCCGTTCCCACGGCCAACGACCCGGCGTACCCGTTAAAGAGTGACCGGGAGGTGCAGCAAGAGGAGTAATTTTATCTAGCATTACGATACCGTCCTTTTTCTGCGGGATGTTACTTTGCTGGATGCCAGCGAAATTGTTGATCCTGTTGCGGGTATATTTGGTCGGGGAATCGGAATGGTTTGGACACGAGATAGCATATTTTTAACTCTTCCTGAATTACTGATATAATCCGGAACTCTGTTTCCTGATCCCAGAGGTACTCTGGCGGCTTGTCCTGCCGCTTGCATACGAGCCGCCGCCATCGAGGAAACGCTGGGAAGATTTACGGATGGCAGATCTGACAACTGAAGACCTTTGTCTCCGGAAATGGCGCTTGCCACAGCGGACCCTATCTGTCCGGCAAAACTGCTGTCTTCTCCTACTTTAGGTCCAAACTTACTTAAAAAAGATCCGATGCCGGATTCGGACCCAAAATATTCTGTTCCGTACTCTGCGACTTTTTCGATGCCTGTTCCTAAAATTGAAGGAGCAGCAGCGACAAGTATTTTACTAAATATTGACATCGCTTATCCTATGAAAATATATTATCTATAGTTTTTGTGATCAAAAAGTCTTCGTACTTTTCGTCGTACATGTTTTCACTAGCGGCAATAGACGCAGCTTGCATGGCGGCGTTGTGTGCCCGCGCCAAATTGTTTTCCGAAATTTGCATTGTCCAAGCCGCCTGATCACGATATAGTTGCCACAAATTTGCTTGGGCTTGTTGCGTCATAGCCAGCAAGTTTTGAACATTCTGCTGATTTGCGGCGTTTTGCTGCGCCGTGTTGGCTGTGTTGATATCTCTGCGCCACTGTGCGTTGCTCTGTGCGATCTGAGCAGACATGTTTGCGTTGAACTGGTCGCGGGCAGCAGTCATCTGCGTGTTAAACTGGGCCATAGAATTTTGTTGGGATACGTTAAACTGCTCTACGGCTGCTTTTCTGTTTACGTTGGCCGATTCAATTTGCGTACCCAAATCAGCAAAAAACATATCCACTTCAGCTTGTGTTTTTGCGTTAAACTGTTTTGCTGCATTCTCTTGTGCTTGATCAGACAACATAGCTTGAAGTTGTCCCTGATAACTAATTGTAGCACTTTGTTGCTCATTAGTCAAGTTTTGCATGTCCATAGCAAGAAACGCTTTGGCATTATTCGCAGCGGCAGCTTGACGATTATTCAAATTCGCCATGTCCATCTGCGCTGAAGCTGCAGCGTTTTGCAATACTGCTTGCTGTTTGTTGCTCAAATTCTGCAGTTGGATGGTGGCGTATTTGTTTGCATCTTGAGCCGCAATCGGAATACCTGCCTCAAGCAAGGCTTGTGTAGCCGCCGCTGCAGCCATAGATGAAGAACCAAGACCTCGTTGCTGCATTATAGCTGTAGCATTTCGTACTGCAGGAGATGCCCAAGCAGGTAATGGCTGGCCTTCTTCTACGCTTTTAAATAACTCAGCAAGCTGGTAACGAGTGGTGGCACGAGGATCAAGTTCCGCTGTCGCAGCTTCGGCCAAACTTTCCGGAGACAACTCCCCTTGAGCCGCCGCCATCACAGATTCGTCTGATATTTTTCCCGCTGCAGCTTTGGCCGGAGTCACCTCTCCGACTTTAGCAGCTTCAACTTTGGGGGCTTCTGTAGGAATCGGAGCCGCCTGTTCTAGTGCAGCCGTGTCTATCTCAGGAGCAGAAACAGCCGGAGCAACTTCTGGCATCTTTGCCACGTCAGGAGAAACAAACTCGTCAGCTTTTGCTTCCAAAGCAGTCGGAGTTATTTGTTGCTCTGCTGGCAATGCTGGCATTTCAGCTTGTTCAGCTTGTTTTTGAACAAGTGCGGACTCTAGTTCCTCACCAGTTTTTCCAGCAAGTGTTGTATCTTGTTCCGCCATACCTTAATCCCTACTCAATACTTTGTCTAGCTTATCTTCAACCCGATGCAACGCATCCATGACCTGCCTCATATCATCACGCAATTCGAACTTGGTTGCGTACTCTTCACGTGTCTTGTTCACAAGGATGTTTATTCGCTTTTGTTCTTTGTTTTGTTCAGCCAAGAACCAAGCTACCCCTGCCACAACAAGGCCAAGTAACATATCAATGAGGCTAGTCATTTCCATCGCTTACCACCTATGCAGTATATGCTTTACCAGCGGTAATCGCAGCATTGGCAGCAGTCATGTCTTCTGATGTCCAGAAGTCTTTTGCCACCATGATTTCCAGATGCTCTACATTGCGGTCAACACAATCTTGTTTGTCAGCCGCATCGTCATCTGCCATTGCGTCACCAGCAATAATAGCATTGATAAGGTCAACGCTGTGACCCATCGCTGTGTAATGCTGTGCAATCTGTTCTGCTGTAATTTCGTCCATTTTCTTTACTCCTAATTAAAGTTCATCAGGCCAATCGGCAATAGGTGCATTGCCAGTTGGTACTCCATTTGCATCAACAGGTGCATCAAACAGTGCCACGAAAGCAGTGTGGTCTGCCGCACCGTCAATGCTTGCTTCAATCGTGTTGCTTGATGTACGCACAGCCGCACGGTAAGTCGTTACGTCCGCAGGTACGGTGTATCCCGCAACCTCGTTGGCTTTGATAACCATCCAGTCGGTAGGCTGAAGCAAGCCACCTGCCTGTTCCTTGACGGTAGCTTTCCACTGGGACTTGAGGCCAAGCGTTAGACCTTGCTCACCTGTCGTTGGGTCAATGATTGGGTCGTTGTTATCGTCTACCCACAGTGTATCACCAAGTTCCTTTGGCGTGTTGGCATCCCACCAGAAGCGATTGTCAAACGGTGCAGGTTCGTCTTCCCACACAAGACCAGCAGCGGCTTTGTCTTCATCTGACCAAATCATCCAGTTGCGTGGATGCGTAATGCCATCGCTGTTTGTCCAACTGCGTCCAGCACGGATGTATGTGTCATTATATTTCCAAGCCATCATTCACTCCTTATCGTGCGTTGGCATATTTAAATGGTTGTTCGGCAAAGGCGAGGTAGATGTAAGTGCCGCCAGATGCGTTCCAACCAGCCTCACTTGTGCGAACTTTGAAACCATTGGATAAAAAGTCCACACCATACGACCCGCCGCTGTCCTCTGCGCTAGACAGGTTCAAATAAAGCCGCCAGTCGTTGACATTATATGGACCACGTTTATTGTCGTGACTATTCCAGTTGTTTGAACTGTCATATCGCTTAACCACAACCCAAGCAGGGCGGAAACCTGTGTAAATAAATGTTCCATCGCTAGAACCGTTGCCGACATACGACCCCGCCTTGCTGAATCCGTCAATGTCAGTGAAACAATATGCAACGTGACTGTCGCCTGACTGGTTTGTATTGTTGGCAGTGCCAAGACTAAACACTGAACTTGTAGGCTCCGTGTTATTCCAATAAACAATATTTGCGTTATTTGCGGCGGTACTGCTCAAAACCATTTGTCCAGTCGCACCGATGGAGCCGTGCTGAACAGGCCAATCTTGTGCGCCATCATCTCTGTTTTTGACAATAATCATCGTGGGCTTCTTACCCAAGCCATGTCCAACAGTAGCACCAGCAGTTGCATTACCAGTATAAGTTACAACGCTAAACCCTGAATCTTGGTTAGCCGACACAGTTGATGTGATACTGCCATCGGTGTTGCTTACGCCTGTGCCGCCAGCCTTCCAGTTCCAAGCGACATAGGGTTCACTTGGTGCGTTTTGTCCGTAGTCTACACCCAAGCTAAAGCCGTCACTGTCAAACGAA
>Ga0208785_1000279_pt1 | contig 23005 bp, 23 predicted proteins | sample DEB08_DNA_2_FD_185499 | JGI IMG/M metagenome (GOLD analysis project Ga0208785, IMG submission 185499) | Aqueous microbial communities from the Delaware River and Bay under freshwater to marine salinity gradient to study organic matter... | ecosystem: Environmental > Aquatic > Marine > Coastal ...
GAATGTTATTGAAAAAGGGAAGCGCAATGTGGAAATCTTGAAGCAAGCGCAAAATGATCCTTACACTGTGGAAGATCAGGTGGCGATTATTTATGCGGGCTCAAAGAACTTGTTGCGTAACGTTCCGGTAGAAAAAGTAAAAGAATTCGAAAGAGATTATCTAGAATTGTTGAACACTAAACATCGCGATAGTTTAGATGACCTTAAGGCCGGTAAACTAACCGATGAAGTAATCGATGTATTGACTCAAGTCGCCAAAGACTTGTCATCACGTTACTAAACTTAGAGCTAAGATCAATTAATCGAATATTCACTGTAAGTAAAGCAATCATACATGGCTAACTTAAAGGAAATCAGAAATAGAATCTCGTCCGTAGGGTCTACCATGCAAATTACCAGTGCCATGAAAATGGTATCTGCAGCCAAATTGAAAAAGGCTCAGGACGCGATTGTGGCCATGCGTCCTTACGCTGAGACCTTGAGTGCTTTGTTGCAAAACCTAAGCGCCGCTTTGGATGGTGAGTCCAATAGCCCATACACGGCACAAAGACCAATTAAGAAAGTATTGGCTGTGGTAATCACCTCAAATCGTGGTCTTGCGGGGGCGTTTAACAGTAACGTGGTCAAAGAGGCTAAGCGTATCGGAGAACAATTCCCTCAAGCACAGGTTGATTATTTTACTTTGGGTAAAAAAGGGAATGATGCCTTTAAAAAATCAGAACGCGTAGTGTTTAATGACAATACGATTTTTGATGATCTTAATTTCGAGGCTAATGCAGCGCTTGCAGAGCAGCTCATGGATAAATTCAAGGCGGGCGAATACGATAAAATCGTGTTGATTTATAACAAATTCAAGAACGCCGCCACCCAAATTGTGATGAATGAAGATTTTCTTCCACTAGAGCCTCAGGCGCAGGAAGGAACTACAGCAGGAACTACAGATTTTATCTTTGAGCCTTCTCAAGAAGAAATTGTAGCCGAGCTCATTCCAAAAAGTTTAAAAACTCAGTTGTTTAAGGCATTACGCGATAGCGTAGCCAGCGAACATGGAGCGCGTATGACGGCAATGCACAAGGCTACAGATAATGCCAAGGAGCTTAAAAATAGCTTAACCCTTGAGTACAATAAGGCCAGACAAGCAGCCATTACCAATGAAATTCTTGAAATTGTTGGTGGTGCTGAGGCCTTAGCTGGATAGGGGGTCAAATGCCCGAACAGCCCTTAAGGTTGCTTATAAAATGGGTCATTAAAACCATACGAACCTCCCCAATCGGGGAGGTTTTTTTATACCTTTATGGAGATAAACTCGGTTTAGAATGGGAGGTATGATATGGCGCAAGCGAATTGCAGCAATAATGAATTGGTTGCCTGTTTACAACGCTTTATTGCTCGTGATTTTGGTTGGTTGTGCTTCTGGGAAAGAAGCCGCTCAGCCTTCGGCAGCACCTTTTCAGCTCATCTGGGCCAATGTAGAGCCGTGGGTTTCTGGCACTTCAGACGGACCAAGTGGTATGCGCCTGAGATTTGAACTTAGCCCGCCAAGTGCGCCTGTGCGATTTAAATCATTGTGTTATATGCAGCAATCGGCGCCCGTGGTGAAAAGGCCAAATAGCCCCGATGAGTTTAGCGTGAGCTACACGAGCCATTCATCGTCATCTCAGCTTCAGGTTGAGCCCTGCGCGGCAGCCGATTTTTGGCAAAGCGAGACGAATCAGCCAGACCAAGCCGTTTTAATTTATGAGATAGACGGTGTCGAAAATTATTTTGTTATAAAAGACATTGTCTTAAAACCGATTTTGGCCTATCCGGGAAGACAGTAGCCCAATTGAGCAAACTAAAAAAAGGAAACGTTTAATCAAATCATGGAAATAAAGTTAATTAATAAATCTGGCCATCCCGACCCTGCGTATGAGACGGAGCGTTCTGCGGGCATGGATTTGCGTGCTGTGACTACCGATCCCATTAGTCTAGAACCCATGCAAAGAACAATCGTAAAAACAGGATTGTTTATAGAACTTCCAATAGGGTATGAGGCTCAGGTACGGCCGCGAAGTGGCTTGGCAGCAAAAAGCGGCATTACCGTTCTTAATGCTCCTGGAACAATTGACGCCGATTATCGCGGAGAAATTGGGGTGATTTTAGTGAATTTGTCCGACAGTCCATTTACGATTCAACACGGAGATCGTATCGCCCAATTAGTTATAGCCAAACATGAGCGTGCCCATTGGACTTCCACAGAATCCCTATCAGAAACAGAGCGCGGCAGCGGAGGCTTCGGCAGCACTGGAATTCAATAACCCCAATAATGATTATCCAAAAAACAACGTTATGAAAATAATTGTCCCCATGGCGGGTCGCGGATCTCGATTACGCCCTCATTCTTTAACCGTACCTAAACCTCTTATTCCTGTAGCAGGGATGCCTATAGTACATCGATTAGTCCGGGATATTGCCGCCTTAATGGATGAACCCATTAGTGAAATTGCTTTTGTTTTAGGAGACCCGGCATATTTTGGTTCCGAAGTCGTGAGCGCGCTTGAGGCTTTGGCCCGAGATTTAGGCGCTAAACCGTCAATTTATCGTCAATTGGACCCAAAGGGCACGGGCCATGCCATTATGTGCGCAGAGCCCTCCTTAGAGGGCCCAGCGGTCGTTGCTTACGCCGACACCTTGATACGGGCCAGTTTTGATCTGGACAAATCGGCGGATAGTGTAATTTGGACTAAAAAAGTGAAAGATCCACAAGCCTATGGTGTTGTGGCTTTAAATGCGCAAGGCCATATTACGGACTTGGTAGAAAAACCTCAGGAGTTTGTTAGCGACCAGGCGGTTATCGGTATATATTATTTTAAAGATATCGGGGCCCTAAAAACTGAATTACAGCAGGTTATTGATCAGGGGCTCACTCATGGCGGAGAATATCAAATCAACGATGGAATCAAGGCCATGATGGCACAAGGAAAGGTGTTTAAAACCAGTACTGTGGATCATTGGATGGATTGTGGCAACAAAGAAATCACCGTTGAAACCAACACCAAAATGCTCGGATTCATGGCGCAAGATGGCCTGCCAATGCGCGGAGAAAACATAGTTTGCGAACAAACTCAAATTATTGAGCCCTGTTATATTGCCCATGGCGTGACCCTTCGTAATTGTAAAATTGGCCCACATGTTTCCATTGGCCCCAATACGGTTATCGAGAATTCAATTATTGAACAAAGTATTATTCAGAGCGAAACTAAAATTACAAACGCATCTTTGAAGGAGGCCATGATTGGCAACCATGTGGTTTTTGACGGAAACTTTACCAAGGTAAGTCTAGGCGATTACTCCCAAATGGCATGAATTTAAAGGGGACTATAGCACTTTGTTTAATATTTATTGGACCTGTTCTATTTGCACAAAAGGACAGTACTGCCATTAGTGCCTCTGCAAACTTAAAGCGCTTTATGACATTTTATTTTGAGTCTATAAAGCATCGGGCTATGGAAAACCCAGAATTGGCGCTAAAAGCATTGGACGCCGCGCAGCGAATTAAAGATTTAAACCAGGAACAGCAGAGTGCCATAGCTTATGAGCAGGGTAGAAATCACGCCTTGCTCCAGGATTTTGATCGCGCCATACGGGCTTTTGAAATGGCTCAAACGCATCCAGAGTTTACAGTTGCCGCTCAAACAAGTTTATACGACATATACCACCAGCAAGGCGCATATGAAAATGCGATCACAGTGGTCAAAGCCCTTTCTAGAATTGATAACGACTACTGTGTAGATTTAATCAAGTTACATATGGAAACCGGAAATTTGAATCGGGCTCAGGTTATTTTGGACAGTATTAGTGATTCATGGGGTCCAAGCCTTGAATTACAGTCTATTGATTTAGAATTACAAAATCGGCGTCTAGCGAGCCAAAATCAGAGCGGCGGTGCAGGTTTTGGAGCACAAGATTACCTGCGTTATCAAGAAATGCTTGAGGGGGGGCTTTTGGATCAAGCCTTAATGATGCTAAAGCGCATGATCAGTGCCACTGATTTAGCACCAAAGGCCAAAGCACAAGCCGTCGAAGCCTTTGCGGCTCAATCGCCCGACAAGCAATATCAAGAGTCTTTTGAACATTTGATTCCTGACTTAGAGCGCATAGAAAGTGCTTCAATAGAGGTGGCTTTGGGGCGCTACTTTTTAGATCGACTTATCTTGGATCGGGCTCAAAGACACGGGCAAAAAGCTCTGGACCTGGAACAAAACAATAAAGAGGCGCTTTTGCTTATGGCGAGCGTGGACTTCGCTTTAGAAGAGTATCCGTCAGGACTTCAGCGGGCAGAGATGGCATTGGCCCTTTATCCGGCCGATCCTTGGTGCTATCTTATGGCGGCAAGAGGATATCGATTTACAGGCTTGTTGGACCTTGCAGAGATGCAAGTTTTGTCGGGAATAGAATTTACCTTAGCAGGATCAAATCAACATCGCCTGCTTTGTCTTGAAGCTGCGTCACTTTACAAGGAACTTGGCAGAGAAAAAGAGGCAGAATTATGGTTGGATAAAGCATATCAATGAACACGATTAAGCGTTATACCTTATTGCTAATTGGCACTGGACTTTTGCTTCAAGGCTGTCGTTCTGCGGCAGATTTAAGTAGCGCCTTGCCGAATCCAAAATGGACTGCCGCTCAAGTGGTCAGAGCTCACAAACAAACGCAACCAGAATTCAAGTATTTGGCGGCGCGCGCTCAGGTGGTTTATAAAACCGAAGATCAAGAACAAAAAATCAATGTGTCGCTGCGCATGAAAAGTGGCGATACTATTTGGATGAAGGCCACTGTCTTTGGAATAACCTTGGCAAAAGCCCTAATCACACAAGATCAGGTTTCTTATTATGAAATGCTGAATAAAACCTATTATCAAGGCCCGATAGAGGAGATATCAAGATGGCTGGGCTTTTCCGTGACTATGGAACAACTGCAGCATCTACTTTTGGGACAATCAGTTTTGGATATGGGACGCGGCACTCCGCAACAGATCCAGGGGGGGAGTTATGTTTTAGGACCTATAGACACTGGAATAGGATGGAACTTAACCAATTCGGTACGTCCAGATAATTTCAGGCTAAAAAGTGCTGATTTATCTTCTACTGGGATAGTCCCGACCACAGCTTCATTAAATTATGGAGATTATCGCCAAGAGGCCCAGCAGTATTTTCCTGAACGACTGAACTTATTAGTCAGTACGCCAAAGGTGCGCACTCAGATTAAGCTCAGCTTTAAGCAGTTCGATTTATTGGATCGAATGAATTTTGGTTATGAAATTCCTGAGGGCTTTAAAAAAATGAGTCCATGAGACGGGCACTTTTAACATATTGGTCGATCTTGTTTTTTGCCCTATTTTTTGGGGTGGAAGCTATGGCACAAAATGATCGGCAAAAAGCCTTAGAACAGCAGCGTCTTGAAATTTTAAAGGAAATAGAGTCGATTAACGCCTTACTCTTTGACACTAAAGATCAAAAAAGCTCTTTACTGACAAAGGTCCAAAGCCTCGATCAAAAGATTCAGACCAGAGAGCGACTGATTCGTTTGACGAATCAACAGGCCAATTACCTCACGCGCGAGATCAATAAAAACATCAACACACTGGATCAACTCCAAGAAGAGCTCAAAAAACTTAAAGAGGACTATGCCGCCATGATTGTTCAGTCCTACAAAAGCAGATCAGAGCAAAGTAGACTTATGTTTATTTTGTCTTCCGAGAACTTTTTACAGGCCTATAAGCGCCTGCAATATATGAAGCAATACAGCCAGTTTAGGAGAGCGCAGGGTCTTGAAATCGAGGAGCGTAAAAAAGAATTAAGAGCGCTCAATGAACTGCTGCTGCAACAAAAAGCAGAAAAAGAACAACTGGTGAAAGAGAGTCGCGCCGCCAAAACTCAACTCGATCAAGAGCGAAAGGATCAAGAAGGACTTTTGGCAGAACTCAAAAAAGATGAACGCACCTATACAGCCCAAATAAGGGAGCGACAAAAAGAAGCCTCAAGAATTGAACGCGAAATCGATAGACTCATCAAAGAAGCCATTGCTGCCGCAAATAAGGCAACGGGCAGTGGATCAAAGGCCGCTACATTTGAACTGACGCCAGAGGCGGAGGCCCTCGCTGCAGATTTTAAGAACAATAAAGGTCGTTTAATTTGGCCTGTAGCAAAAGGACGGGTCATTACTCCTTTTGGAAAAAGAAAACATCCTCAGTTTCCTAATGTTACACAAGATCACAATGGGGTTGAGATCATCACGGAAAAGCGCGCAGATGCGCGGGCTGTATTCGCGGGAGAAGTGCTGCAAATTCAGCAATTAAAGGGGGCCAACAAAGCGGTATATGTGCGCCACGGGAACTTCATTACAATTTATAACAACCTGGTTGAGGTAAAGGTTAAAAAAGGACAACGGGTCTATGCAAAACAACCGCTGGGCACGGTGTTTACGCATCCTACAACAGGTCAAACTCTCTTAAAGTTTTTTGTTTATCAGAATACGCAAAAACTGAACCCAGCGGATTGGATCTATAAAATGTAGCGGAGATATATCCCCTAGATTTTGGGTAATGTGCTAAACTTTATCCCCTTTTAGCATCTTGTTCCAGTACAAGTACGGCAACATAAACTTTTTAAGCATCCATTAACGTTAGCGCTTAAAAAGAAGTGAATTATTTGCAAAATGGCATCACCAATGTTATAAACCAAAACAAGTAGCGTCCTTAAGGCCTGATCAGATTAATGAAAAGTTCTCTTCCCAAACGTTGTGGAATTGAATTATAACAAGGTTCAAAAGTGTCTAGAGCGAAATAAGGCCGAAAATAGTCCAGATATTCATGCTTTGTCCCGCCAAAAGGAGGAACGTCGTTATTTAAAGGTGCGTCAAAGAGCAATCCAACCAAGCGCCCCTTTGGCTTGAGTAAAGAGGCCATATGTGCCGCGTACTGAGGCCTCAAATCCGGAGTTAAGGCGCAAAAAAAGGTTTGCTCTAAAATCAGATCATATTGCTGTTGGTGTTCAAAAAAATCTGAACAAATAAGATGTTCCTTTGGGAAATTCAGGCATTCTTGCTGAATATTTGACAAGGCAGAAGAGGACCAATCTAAAACGTATACTTGGCGGAACCCTTTATTGTGCAAATAGATGGCTTCATGACCATTGCCTGCTCCAGGAATGAGTATTTTTTGGTCGAAATCAGTTAATCCGTCTATGTAGGTTTTTAAGGGCGTAGAGACACGCCCCAGATCCCAACCTGTGTCTTGGGCGCAGTATCGCTGTTCCCAATATGACGCATTTAGAGCCACAATTTAATGGCTTGACCACGCCATATACCCGCCGGCTAAGTCATAGACGTTTTCAAAGCCTAAAGAAACGAGTTGACGTGCTGCTTTCATGCTTCGATTTCCGGAACGACAATAAAGATAGACAGGCTCTTTTTTATCAAGTGCAGAAATTTGTTTGATGAAGCTTTGTTGATTAAAGTAGTCGATATTAATCGCCCCTTCTATAAAACCTTCAAAATATTCTTCAGGAGTGCGCACATCAACCAAGACCACTTTTTTACCCTGAATTGCTTCGGCAAATTGATTTTTATTAAGTACGGAAATCGCATCTGAACTCTGTGCAGATGTTGTGTAAAAGCTTGAGAAAAAGGACATAATTATAAGAAGTTTTTTCATAGTTATTTTTTGAGGACTTGTCGGTAAGCGCCTTTAAAAGCACCTTGTCATAATAGCCAAGGTGCTTTCGAAGGATTATTTAATTACAAGGTTGAAGGACAAACGTAATCTGTTTTTGGAAGGGTCGTTTCAGAAATCGCTTTAAACCCACCGGTAACATCAATCAAGTTGTGAATTCCTCTACTCTTTAGAATTGAGGCAGCGATGACACTGCGATATCCGCCTGCACAATGAATGTAAAACGGTTTGTCTTGAGGAAATTCCGCTAAATGATCATTGAGAAAATCTAACGGGGTGTTGTTGGCTCCTTCGACATGCTCAGAGAGGTATTCTGTAGATTTACGCACATCAAACACCGGGATAGACCCGTTCTCATATTCTTTTGCCAGGGTTTGAGCAGAAACTGAAGAGATACTGTCATATTCTTTTCCTGCATTTTTCCAAGCGTCGAATCCGCCTTTTAAGATACCCAAGGTTTGATCAAATCCAACACGAGATAAACGCGTTACGGCTTCTTCTTCGCGTCCTTCTGGCGCAACTAATAGGATCGGCTGAGCCACATCGGCGATCAATGCACCAACCCAAGGCGCAAAGGTTCCGTCAAGACCAATAAAGATTGAGCGAGGAATATGTCCTTTTACAAAGTCATCTTGGTGTCTTACGTCCAAAACAATCGCCCCTGTCTCATTCGCAGCAACTTCAAACCCGTCTGGGCTCAAAAGTTGAGTTCCACGAGCCAATACATCTTCGATATCTTCGTAACCTTCTTTGTTCATTTTCACATTGAGTGGGAAATACATTGGAGGTGGGGCTAAACCATCAGTAACCTCTTGAATGAATTCTTCACGAGTCATGTTGGCGCGTAAAGCATAATTCATTTTTTTCTGATTTCCGAGGGTGTCTACAGTCTCTTTCATCATGTTTTTTCCACAAGCAGAACCTGCCCCATGAGCTGGGTAAACGATAACCTCATCAGCCAAAGGCATGATTTTTTCGCGCAAGCTGTCAAACAGCAGTCCGGCAAGATCTTCCTGAGTCATATGGGCGGCTTTTTGCGCTAAATCTGGACGACCAACATCACCTAGGAATAAAGTGTCACCGCTGAAAATAGCGTGATCCTTACCTTGAGCATCACGTAATAAATAGGTGGTACTCTCCATAGTATGTCCTGGAGTATGCATGGCGACGATACTCACTTCACCCAAGGTAAACACTTGACCATCTTCGGCAATAATTGCATCAAATGAAGTCTCAGCACCTGGCCCGTAAATAATTGGGGCGCCAGTTTCTTTAGAAAGGGTTACGTGACCACTCACAAAGTCTGCATGAAAATGGGTTTCAAAGACATATTTTATGGTGGCACCTGATTTAGCCGCGCGATCGATATAAGGTTGTACCTCACGAAGCGGATCAATAATCGCAACCTCTCCATTACTTTCGATGTAATAAGCGCCTTGCGCTAAACATCCCGTATAAATTTGCTCGATTTTCATAAAAGATTTATTTTGTTTTCAACCTATTGGGCACTTAGTCATAATTTACTTTGCTAAATTAAGCACTGATTTTCAATTGTTAAGTAACACAAGTTACAGTTTAATTTTCGAGTTGCCCCTTTATACAGACTTTGTATTTATTCGACCCAAAGACCATCAGAGTAACTCTCTCAACACAATAAATACACCCATAACCAGGACAAACCACCCAAACCCTTTTTTTAATTTTTGGCCAGGAACAATTTGATTTAATCGCACGCCCATAAATATACCAACGACAGAGAGCAGGGCAAAAACCAATAAAAACATCCAGTCAATTTCAATGACTTGAATGTCCCCAATAAAACCAATAAGTGATTTGATGGCAATAATCAGTAAAGAGGTCGCTACCGCTTTTTTCATCGGCAATTTTGCCAAAAGAACTAATGCTGGGATAATTAAAAACCCCCCACCGGCCCCTACTATACCAGTAAGCACCCCAACGACAAACCCTTCTAATACAATTAGGGGGTAGTTGTATTGAGGTTCGTTATTTTCGGAATTAGTATCGGCTTCTTTGCGTCGGTCTCGAATCATAGAGACAGAAGCAAGGACCATGATTAATGCGAAAAACACCATAATCCCAATATCTTTGGTAAGGCTGAAATCACCGAGTGATAATAATGGGTCTGGCAAAGAGGGAACGAGATACCTTCTCGTGAGGTAAACTGCAATAAACGCTGGTAGCGCGAAAATTAGTGCGGTTTTAAAGTCGACTAATTTCTGACTCATATTTTTTAGGGTCCCAGCAACTGCAGCGACACCAACAATAAAGAGTGAGTAAGCCGTTGCAATCACGGGCTCAATACCGAATAAATAAACCAGTACAGGGAGTGTCAATATTGAACCACCCCCACCGATTAGCCCAAGGACGACACCGATGAGTATTGCGCCGAGGTAACCGAGAATCAAATGAATTTCCATAATCTTTTTAGTATGAGCGCAAAGATAGAGGCTCTATTTGAATGGTTCGGTAACTCAAGTTACACGGCACTAACCTTAATCTGTTCCGAGCACCTCGATATTGTTTCGATGAAGTTTAATTTCCCCGTTATTTTCCAAAGTTTTTAGTAAGCGAGAAATTACGACCCGAGAGGTGTGCAAGTCGTAAGCAATCTCTTTATGGGTGGTGTGAAGAATGGCGCTATGATTGACCGCAACTTTTTCTTTGAGGTATTTTAATAAGCGTTCATCCATTCTTAAAAACGCTATGGAATCAATACTCTCGAGCATCTCCATTAAACGATTGTGATAGCTTTCGAAAACGAAGTTTCTCCATGAACGGTATTTTCCAGTCCACTCTTCCATCTTTTGTATAGGAATCATGATCAGTTTGGTATCCATCTCTGCAACTGCGCGAATTTCACTTTGGGTTTGTCCTAAACAGCAGTTCAAAGTCATAGCACAGGTATCTCCTTCTTCCAAGAAATAAAGCAATAATTCATTGCCCTGAGGATCTTCCCGAAATACTTTTATCGCACCTGAAACTAACAAAGGCATAGATCGAATGTATTGCCCAAAATCGATTAATAAAAATCCTTCGGGCACTTCTCTAAAAGTGCCGACTTGGTTGATCTCTTCAATCAGGGCCTTTTCAAAAAGCCCCCCGTAGCTTTGTTGAAGGTCATGGAGCATAATTCAGAGGTATTATTGTTCAAAAATAGCCTTTAATTCAGTGGCATCATGAGCTTTCAGTTTTCCGGCCAAAACAAGACTGAGTTGTCTGCGGCGCAATGCGGCGGCATATCGTTCCTTTTCTAAGGGGGTTTCTGGAGTGATTTCGGGAACTTGAACAGGCTGACCTTGCTCATCTACAGCAACAAAGGTGAAAATAGCTTCGTTGGCTTTGGTCCGCTCTCCACTTTGTCGATCTTCGAGCCAAACATCCATATAAACCTCCATAGAGGTTTTAAAGGCTCTAGAAATAGACGCTTCGACTGTTACAACACTGCCTAAAGGAATCATTTTATTAAAGGCTACGTGGTTTACGGATACTGTAACCACAATTTGTCTGCTGTGTCGCCGCGCGGCAATACTTGCCGCGCGGTCCATCCGCGCTAAAAGTTCTCCCCCAAACATATTGCCAATGGGATTGGTTTCACTGGGCAATACCAAGTCAGTCAACGTCGTTCTGGACTCTGATGGGGTTCTAGGGGTCATAATATATGGGGTTTAGGGCCTTACTGCACTAGCAGCCAAGCTTCTTTATTTTCTTTGGCACGAATCTGCGATAAGGCGTTTAAAGCTTGAGCGCGGTCTGCATAAGAGGAAAAAACCACTTGATGCAACCCGTATTTGTTTTGACCAATAATTCTGGCCTCGTGTCCTTTTTTTAGAAGCTGAGCGACTTTTCGTTTGGCATTCTCCTCAATGCGAAAGGCTCCTGCGACCAGGTGATAGGGTCCTTTAGGGGATTCTATCGTTACAGAAATTATCCCTGGGTCTATATTTGGCGTAAAGGTAGCTTGCTGAATTTGCTCCTGAACGTAATCCTGGGCTTGGGCCTCAAGGTTTTGATTATAAGCCATTACCGATTGATTGTAGCGATAAGTTGCTCCGTAGCCTCCAAGGCTGAGCGCAATCAAACCGATGGCAGCGTAGCGCCATAAACTTTGCGCCCCTGATTTAGCACGATGGATTGGAATAATCGGTGTGTCGGACTCAGACCGGTCAATAGGGTGGGTTAATACGGAAGTTAATCCAAACGATTTGGTGGCCAAATTCATTTGGTTCGCGGCCTCAAAGCGGAGTAACCCATTCTCTTTGACCTCAAAATGTCCGAGCGGGGCACAATCAATAATTGAACCTTGATTTAAACCTTCTAACAAACGAGCGCTAAAGAGTCGGATTTTTTCTAAAGCAAGCGCGTACGTTATCCCTTCTGCATGGGCCAAGTGATGGGCTAAAAGGCCGTCGTTAGTTTGTAATTGTCTGTTGAAAAACACTGTTTTTCCTGGCGGAACCAAAAGGCCATCAGACTGAATTACAGCGCTGTGACTGCGTGTAATAAAGGCCCCAAAACCGGGCAATATCACGCACTCATAACGATACAGTAAATGCTTTATGTGCTTGAAAACTTCCATCTAAACAAACTTAATTTTTTTTTCCGCGGCAATCAACCCCTGAGCGTAATAATTTTGAACAATTAAAGTTATCTATTTAGAAAAACTCCCCTGAATGTTATCGGAATCGACCTATGGAAGAGCTCAAAGTGCTCCAACAGCTGTATGCCATTCATCGGACCAAAGGCATTGGGATTCGTTCTGCAAAGGCTCTAATTCAATGTTTTGGAGGATTGGATGGTATTTTTGAATGTGACAATAAGCCAGAGGCCTTATCGGCTAATGCCAAACTATCTTCATCCAGAAACCAATTAAAGCGTTTTTTCGAGTCTGCCGAGTGCCGTGAAAATGCACATCGCGAGCATGAATTTATGCGCCGAAATGGCATCGAGCTGTTGCCGTTTGATCAGGCGCATTTCCCGAATTTACTTGGCCAGTGTCCTGATGCTCCTTTAGCCCTTATGGTACAAGGAACATTGCCTAAAGCAGAATACTGGGTGAGTGTAGTAGGAACCCGTCGTGCCACGGTGTTTGGCCGGGACTTTTGTCGCTCGTTAATTCAAGAATTGGCGCCGTTAAATCCAGTAATTGTCTCGGGCTTAGCCAAGGGCATCGATTATTGTGCTCATGAGACGGCTTTAGATTTAGGCTTGACAACGGTAGCTTGTCTGGCCCATGGGTTGGATCAAATTTACCCGAAAGAACATTATACTCTTGCAAAAGACATTGAAAAGCAAGGGGCCTTAATCACGGAGTTTTGGTCAGACTCAGAATTTCATCCCAGTAATTTTTTGCAGCGCAATCGAATTATTGCAGGATTGAGTCAGGTGACCTTGGTGATAGAATCGGGAGTCAAGGGAGGAAGCTTAATTACAGCTCAATTTGCCAATGAGTATCATCGAGAAGTTTTTGCCGTACCGGGGAGTCCGAATCAAGGCGCTTTTGCAGGGTGTAATGAATTGATTAAAAACCACCAAGCTCATATGGTGACAGAAACTGCAGATATTGTGCGGATTATGGGGTGGAAAAAGACTGGATCAAATCAGGAAACAGTAGTAGATATTGACCCTACACAACGCAGCATTTTAAAAATGGTTAATGACCAGCCCTATATCCACAAAGATGAATTATCGCGCAGTTTGAATTTAAATGCTGGTGTGCTCCAAGCAGCCTTGCTAAATCTAGAGATATCAGGACTTTTGTTGACCCAATCAGGCTGTTGTTTGCTTAGTAACCGAGGTGCGTGCGCACTCGACCCATAACCGCACTTGCTACTTTTTGCGCCTTTGCTGCCCCAATGGCTAAGAGTTCGTCTAATTGTTTGGTGTCGTAAACCAATTGAGTAAACGCTTCTCTCTGAGGGCCAAATTTATCAACGATCAGTTCAAATAGGGCTTGTTTGGCGTGCCCATAGCCATAACCACCTTGTGCATAATTTTGAGCCATCGCCTCTATTTGATTTGGTTCTGCCAAGAGGCGGTATAAAGCAAAAACGTTACAGGATTCGGTGTCTTTGGGGGCTTCGAGCGGAGTGCTGTCCGTGGCAATACCCATGATTTGTTTTCTCAGCGCCTTTTCAGGCAAGAAAATATCGATCACATTATTTTTGGATTTACTCATTTTCTCACCGTCCGTTCCAGGGATGAGCTGGGTTGTTTCAGAAATTTTTGCCTCGGGGAGTACAAATAATTCCTTTCCAATCTTGGCGTGCACTCGTGAAGCAACATCTCTTGTCATTTCAATATGCTGCAATTGGTCCTTGCCCACGGGAACTATTTCTGCGTCATAGAGCAAAATGTCGGCAGCCATCAGCATGGGATAGGTAAAAAGTCCTGCGTTAACATCTTCCAGGCGCTCAGATTTATCTTTAAAGCTATGGGCTAAAGTCAGTCTTTGGTAAGGGAAGAAACACCCCAAATACCAAGCTAACTCTGTGGCGAGGGGCACATCACTTTGTCGATAAAATACAGTTTTTTGTATATCTAAACCGAAAGCCAGCCAAGCCGCTGCTGTTCTGTATGTGTTGTCTTTGAGTGTGGCGCCGTCTTTGATTTGAGTCAAAGAATGCAGGTCTGCGATAAACAGGAAAGATTCGTTTTTTGGGTCATTGGCCATTTCAATTGCGGGTAAAATGGCGCCTAAAATATTCCCCAAGTGTGGGGTTCCCGTACTTTGAATTCCCGTTAAAATTCTGGACATTTTTACCTCTTTTGTGCAAAGGTAATTTTTTTGTGTTATTCGCTTAATTCAAATCCTTATTTTTGAATTCATGAAGCTTATCCAATACCTTTTAATGCCCTTTTACCGTGTATGGTTTTATACCTTAGTCATGGTGGGGATTACGCTATTCTCTCCTTTGCTATTTTTAGGAACGGTTCGCGAGCATTGGTATAAAATTTATTTTACAGGAGCACGCTGGTGGGGGATGTTCGTGCTTTTTGGCATGGGTTTTATTCCAAAGGTAGAGCGTCGTACTGAATATGTCCCTGGAGCGAGTTATATGTTCGTGGCCAATCATGTTTCTATGATTGACATTATGCTTATGCTGTATGTCGCCAATCAGCCTTTTGTTTTTGTTGGTAAAAAAGAGCTCGCGAAAATTCCAATTTTCGGATTTTTTTATCGTCGTGGCTGTATTCTTGTAGATAGAAATGATCCTGCTTCACGCAGATCTGTATATGCTCAGGCGCAAAAAAGATTGTCGGAGGGTTTGGGTATTTGTATTTTCCCAGAGGGAGGGGTGCCGAACCCTAAAATTGATTTAGCACCATTTAAGGATGGAGCGTTTCGTTTGGCCGTAGAACATCAAATCCCAATAGCTCCGATGACTTTTGTCGATAACAAACATCGCTTTCCTTATTCATTTTTTGTTGGTAGCCCAGGGACGCTTCGTGTGGTGTGTCACCCAGTGATTGAAACCAAAGGCCTCGGACTGGATGGCCGCAGAGACTTGAAAGACCAGACTCGAGCGCTAATCGAAAGCGAACTCCTTTCTTAAATTAAAATTGAAATTGTAGCCCGCTGAGCAAGACGAGTTGATAAGGTGTAAAATCAACATTTGGGTCGCTGTAGGTACCGAGTTGATATTTGAACGTGGGTTCCAGTTGAAGGTTTAGCCTTTGAAAAACTTTATAGCTAAGACCAAAGCCAATATTCGTTGAAAAACTGAATTGATTTAGGTTATTTAAGTTTCCGAGAATATAACGGTTTTGGCCATCATTAACACTTACCTCATTATTGTTTAAGACCAAACCTGAAACCCCACTGATTAGTGATAGTTTAACTTGTTGATCGATCAAGGCATAAGACAGTTCAAGCGGAAATTCTAAATAATTTAAATTGGCACGAAGAGACAAGTCTCCTGAGGTGGATTTCAAATTGAGTTGGCTATAGGGGTTGTTTGGATCAGGGTTAGCCGGAAGTGTACCTTTATCAAATACACTGATGATGTTTCGATTGTCGCTGTAGTTTACTGTACTCAGGCCAAATGCCGCAGGTCCGGTTGCAATTTCGATCCCTTGAGTGGCATAGCCCATGGCGACACTATTGATACCGGCTCTCAGGGTTAATCGTTTATCAAGATCTATATTAACTCTTAGCCCGTAGCTAAACGTAATATCTCCTTGGCGACTGTTGTCTGAAAAGCTTTGATCGAAAACAGATCCTTGTGTGAGACTGTTATAATAAACAGGCCCAGCTACAGGCATGATTGACCAAGCCTTATCTGGGGAATCAGTTATTATGATTTCTTCGAGATCCTCTTCCGCCACAAGACTGGTTACAGGCTCCGTTATGGAATTAACAACTTCAGGGGTCATAGTACTGTTATCTTCTGTCCCTTCACTATTTGAGGCCTCGACTTTGGACGGGTCAACTGAGGCCACTGAGCGCTCAACCGCATTAACCATAACCCTTGATGATTCAATTAAATCAATTCGCTGTTCAGGGTTATTGTTGCTATTTGACCTCGCGGCTGATTCCCTTTGGGTCGCAGCGACAGAGTTTTGGCGGTTTGGAGCAATTAAATTGTTTTTATGACCTGAATTGTTTTTATGGTCTGAATGAGCGACTGCCGTCTGAGTCATTTCATTTGAATCCAATTCAGAATTTTTGGCAGAATTATCGTCAATGTGACGCTCTGCTGATGGCTCCAACGAAACAACAACTCCTGATTCATCAGATTTAGTGGACTCATTTGTTTCAATGACCCTAGTTGAGGTTTGCCCTGAATCTTGTGTGGTTTGATCGAGTTGCGATAAAGAATTCTCCTGAAATTCTTGAGTAGGATTCAAAAGGATAATTAAAGCCAAGGAGGCGGCGGTGGCGACAATTGCTCCAGTTTTCCACCAAAGAGGAATGACTAAGGGACGTTTTTTATTGTCCTTATTTAATTTACGCTCTATTTCGGGCCACAAATCTTGTTCTGGAAACTTTTGAAAGTCACCAAGACTGCTTTTTATTTGATCTTCCCAATTTTGTTTCATCTCGACTTAACGATCATTGGCCTTGTTAAAGGCATTTATTTTTTGTTGCAAGAGCTGTCGCGCTCTAGCTAAATTCGATTTTGATGTTCCGTCGCTGATTCCTAATAGTTCAGCTATTTCCTTATGGGTGTGTCCATCCAACACATACAAATTAAAAACCAAGCGATAACGCTCTGGTAGTTCTTGAATAATACTCAGTAAGAAGGGCAAGGGCAATGCAGAAGATTCATCATCGACTTCATCATCTAATTTTTCCTCAATCAAATCTTCAGCAGGCAAATCGTAAAGGCGTTTTTGCCTGTACTTCTGCAACACTGTGTTGATGGCAATCCTTTTCATCCATCCTTCAAAAGACCCTTTGCCTTGATACTGACCGATGCGCTGAAAAATCGTAATGAAAGCATCTTGGAGATTATCCTCGGCTTCCATTTGATTGGGCGCATACTTCAAGCACATTCCATACAGAACCGAACTGTATTGCCGGTACAATAATTCTTGGGCCTGTCGGTCATTATCTTGACACCTTTTTATGAGCTCTTCTGTAGACAAATACGAATTGATTTTATATCCATAGGCGGTACTTATGGGACATTTCGCATCTGACTCTACGACAGTAAGATGCTATTCTATTAAAGGGGTTGCGTGGATCAAAAAAATTAAGATGCCAGGGTTTTTATTGCTTGGGTGATTTTACCTTCTAATTCCTCCATCAATTCTGGGTTGTCCGTCAGTAAGCTCTTTACAGCATCTCTTCCTTGTCCAAGTTTTGTGTCATCGTAGCTGAACCAAGAACCACTTTTCTTGATGATTTCGTAATCAACGCCAAGATCAATGATTTCGCCAATTTTTGACACACCTTCTCCATACATAATGTCGAACTCAGCGGTTTTAAAAGGTGGCGCCACCTTGTTCTTAACGACCTTTACGCGCGTTTTATTACCGACGGCTTCGCTGTTATTGTCTTTTAGTTGTGTAGACCGGCGGATGTCCAAGCGAATCGAGGCATAAAATTTCAGTGCATTTCCTCCTGTAGTGGTCTCAGGATTGCCAAACATTACCCCGATCTTTTCACGCAATTGGTTGATAAAGATGACCGTACATTTGGTTTTACTGATTGAGCCCGTAAGTTTTCTCAAAGCTTGGGACATGAGGCGTGCATGAAGCCCCATTTTGCTGTCTCCCATTTCTCCTTCAATCTCACTTTTTGGAGTAAGCGCCGCGACGGAATCGATAATTATAATATCAATTGCACCACTGCGGATAAGATTATCGGCAATTTCTAGGGCTTGCTCGCCATTGTCGGGCTGAGAAATAATTAGATTTTCTATATCGACGCCCAGTTTTTCAGCGTAATATCGATCAAAGGCGTGCTCAGCATCAATGAATGCAGCGATGCCTCCTTTTTTTTGAGCCTCAGCCATTGCATGAAGGGTTAATGTGGTTTTACCAGAGGATTCAGGTCCGTAAATTTCAATAACTCTGCCTTTTGGATATCCCCCTACCCCTAATGCTAAATCAAGCCCCAATGAGCCGGTAGGAATGACTTCCACCTCTTCCACTGCGGAGTCGCCCATTTTCATGACAGCGCCTTTCCCGTATGTTTTATCTAATTTATCTAAAGTGAGTTTTAATGCTTTTAATTTGGCTTCTTTTTCGCTGCTCATGATCTGATTTTTAACGGTTACACATTGATAGCGCTAAGGTAAGATTAATCCTGAATGAGGACAATATTTGGGCCGCTACACCCCCCTTATTTTGTTAACAACGTGTCGGATTTATAAATTCCAACTTTCAATAATCCGTTGGTATCGATTTGTGCACGGTACATTCCTGGAGTATTAAAACGCATAGAGATATTGCCGTGCTTATCCATTGCAATTACACCGCCATCGCCACCGAGTTCAGGTATTTTTTTATCGATTACTGTGCTGGTGGACTGTTCCAAATTAAAACCACCGTATTGCATCATGGCCGAAATGTCATGGGCGACTACTCCTCGAATGAAATATTCTCCCCATCCAGTGGCCGAAACCGCGCAGCTTTGATTATTGGCATAAGTGCCCGCCCCAATTACAGGAGCGTCTCCAATTCGGCCAAATTGTTTGTTGGTCATTCCCCCGGTTGAGGTTCCTGCTGCAAGATTTCCATTTTGATCGAGAGCAACACAGCCTACTGTTCCATATTTTGAAGCTTTCAGTACTGGGTCAAAAAACATTTCAGCCGGATTATTAGGAAGCATTTCTTTGTCAAAGAGGGTAGAATTTTGTTCTTCTGTGGCCTTGACACGCATGAGATGATCGTAGCGAGTCTGCGTATAGAAGTAATCTTGTTCTACCATGTTAAAGCCCTGGTCCTTTGCAAACGCCTCAGCCCCTTCTCCATACATAAATACATGTGGGCTGCTATCCATAACCGAACGGGCTAAATCAATAGGGTTTTTAATGTGCATTACACCGGCTACTGCTCCAGCATTAAGAGTGGCCCCATCCATTATTGAAGCATCGAGCTCATTGGTTTGGTCATGTGTAAAAACGGCCCCCTTGCCTGCATTAAACAAAGGACTGTCTTCCAAGATATTGATACTTACACCAACGGCATCCAAAGCACTGCCACCTTTCGAAAGGATATCGTGACCTGCGGTTACGGCCTTTGAAAGAATTTCAATATAGGCCGCTTCAAGGGAATCGGACATCTGACTTTTGAGAATTGTTCCAGCGCCTCCATGTATGGCAATGGCAAATTTTGGCGTTCTGCCCTCTTCAAAACCGTCATTTTTTATCGATGAAACGCAAGAAAAAGCGATTAAAAACCAAAAAATTGGAAAAAATTTAAAAATTTTCATACATATGAATTTGAAGTCCAAAAATACAAATAAAATACAGAAAATCAACGAGTTAAAATAAAATATGAGATAATTGGCGCGATCAAAAAACGCCCAAATTCATCGATGAAATGCAAATAATTCGGATAAAGTGTTGTGTAATTCAAAAATGTGCGTATCTTTGTAATGAATCAAGCCCCAAATTTGATTTACCCCGAATTATGAAACCAGTAACCTACATCTTATTAGCCTTAACCTTAGGGCTTACTTCTTGCTCAAAAGAAGAACTTGTTGAAACACAATCTCCAATAGAATTCACTATCGATTTGAATCTGGCTCAAGAGACCGATGCTCAAATGGCTAGTGAGATTCTATTTTATGTTAACCAGTACAGAGGTACTATAGGACTAGAGCCAATTATCATGGACAAAACCTACGCTTCTGCTTATGCTGTTGAGCACACTAAGTATATGATTCAACAGAACAAAATTAGCCACGACAATTTCAGTGATCGTGCTATGGGATTGAATAGTCAAGGCGCTCAAGCTGTTGCTGAGAATGTTGGTTTTGGATATAATTCAGCTAAGGATTTGGTTAATGCTTGGATCAACAGTCCATCACACAGAGATACTATGGAAGGCAACTACACCCACAGTGGTATTGGTGCTTTGCAGGATGGTTCAGGTGTGTATTATGTGACACAACTTTTTTACCGCAAATAGGTTTCTATTTATTCGGAAGGTTGGGCCCGCGTCGTCAAAACTCATTAGAGTGGGGCGATTAGCGGGCCTTTTTTAGTCCTTACATCATATGGCAGTCAGTCCAGTCTGTAAGCATGTGCATGCAAAGTCCCAGGCCTATTAAATTATAAGGCCTTCTAAGGAAAAGCAAAATTATATAGGCACTTATCGCGTAATAAGTATGCAAGGGATGGAAGTTAATACTGCAGCGGTTGGCTTGAAAGATAGGGGTGGCTAATACGTGGTCAATATCGACCAGCATAGTCGCTATAAATATTAAAAAAACACTGATCCAATTCTTTTTGAAAAACACAAAGGCAACCATTGCAGGGGCGCCAAAGTGTAAAAAATAGTGGATCAGTGTCTGCACTAAATCAGTGGTCGGCTCGATTTTGAAACTACCAGATCCGAACGCGTTGCTCTGGATCTAGATACATGGCATCACCTTCTTTAATGCCAAAGGCTTCATAAAAAGCATCTATGTTTTTTAGCGGCTGAGTAGCACGAACTAAACCAGGTGAATGTGGATCTGTTTTAATTTGTGTTCTCAAGGCATCTTCTCGAGTAAGCGTTCTCCATACCGTGGCCCACGACATAAAGAAGCGCTGTTCAGGAGTGAATCCGTCTATATTGTCTGGGCGACCGTTCTCTTGATAAAATAATTGAAGACCGTCATAGGCTCCCAATAATCCCCCTAAGTCACCAATGTTTTCTCCGAGTGTAAAAGGTCCATTAACGTAAACACTGTCCAGTACTTCAATTGCAGAGTATTGATCCGCTAAGGCTTTACCCCTTTTTTCAAATTCTGTTAAATCCTCTGGAGTCCACCAATTGTTCACATTTCCGTCAGCATCAAAGCGTGATCCAGAATCATCAAAAGCGTGAGATATTTCGTGACCGATAACTGCACCGATACCGCCATAATTTACCGCCTCATCAGCCGTAAAATTATAAAAGGGTGGCTGTAAGATTGCGGCGGGGAAAACAATTTCATTGTTCAGCGGGTTGAAATAGGCATTTACGGTTTGCGGCGCCATACCCCATTCTGTTTTGTCAACAGGCTCATTAATTTCAGAGATATTCTTTTTTCTTGACCATTCACCAATGGCAAACATGTTTTCCGCATAAGAATTACCGTCTTTGATCATGAGCTCCGTATAGTCTTCCCACTCATCAGGATAAGCGATTTTTACTGTAAACTTATCTAACTTCTCAATAGCCTTCAATTTAGTTTCCTCACTCATCCAGTCTAAATTGCTGATGCGATTTTGAAAAGCACGAATGACATTGGCAATCATTTTTTCGGCCTTGGCTTTAGCTTCTGGCGGGAATTTTGCCGCTACATAAAGTTGCCCTACTGCTTCGCCAAGCGCCGAGTTTACAGTGCCTAAAGCACGCTCGTCAGGGGTACGCATTTTTTTAGCCCCACGCAGGGTCTTGCTATAAAATTCCCAATTGGCCTTTTCGATTTCTGTGGTAAGATAACCGGCAGCATTATCAAGCGTACTCCAGGTCATTAAAGTCTTGATGTCTTCAATCGGGGTTTGAGTTAAAAACTCATCCAACGACTTCATATAGGTCGGTTGCATCACCAAAAGGGTATCTACTTTCTTTTCAATGCCCATATCATCCATTAATTTTTGCCAATTAATCGATGGGGTCATATCTTGTAAATCTTCAAGCGCAGTGGGGTTATTAAAGTTGCGAATATCTCTACTGGCTACTTTATCCAATCGTGGGAGCGCGAGCTGCGTTTCCATGGCTAAGATTTTTTCAGCCGCCTTTCGCGCATCATTCTCTGAATAATCGATGAACTGAAACATGCGGGTCATGTGGTCTACATATTTCGCACGAATCTCCTTTGTTTTTTCGTCTTGGTCCACATAATAATCGCGTTGAAGCCCTAGACCTCCCGGATAGACCCATGCAGTATTCATGCTGCTGTCGCTCAAATCTGGATTAGCGCCAATTCCAGTAAACGGAGCACTAACTCCAAGCGTACTGGCATAGACCGTTTGCAGGTCCTCAAGATTCTGGATACCGTTTATTTTTTCTAAAAGGGGCATTAAAGGAGAAACGCCAGCTTCATTTCGAGCTACAGTATCCAATTCAGACTCAAACAACATTAAGGCTTTATGCTGATCTGATCCATCTTGATACACCCCTAATTCTTTGGAGGTATAGAGGATCTCCAAGACGTCATTGCGCGTAGACTTTCGCAAAACACCAAATCCGCCCCATCTTGACTCATCATCGGGAATGGTATTAGTTTTCATCCAATTTCCATTGACAAAACTATAGAAATCTTCTTTTGGACTTACCAAAGTGTCCATGTTTTCTAGAATAATACCCGGAATCGGTTCTTGATCTGCAAGGCTTTTAGTGCTGTCGTTACATCCCACGAGCGTGAGGGTAATCACACCTAAAATCAAAAGGTAATTCGATAAAATTTTCATATTCTGGTGCTTAATGAGGTTACAATATTGGATTAATTTTGGTCCAAAGTCAATTATGACCTTGTGGTTTTAACCGATAATTCTTTGATCGCGTTAAAAATAAGCAATCAAAATAAAGAGGCAAATTTATGGCTCGCTAATATTTATATTTTAAAGGCTTAGAGTGACGATATCATTGAGTTTGGGAATCGATACCAACCATCCCATCTCGTTGAAT
>Ga0208785_1000283_pt1 | contig 22872 bp, 18 predicted proteins | sample DEB08_DNA_2_FD_185499 | JGI IMG/M metagenome (GOLD analysis project Ga0208785, IMG submission 185499) | Aqueous microbial communities from the Delaware River and Bay under freshwater to marine salinity gradient to study organic matter... | ecosystem: Environmental > Aquatic > Marine > Coastal ...
AGATGGTAGTCAGTATTTTGATGTTGTGACTAGGGCAGGAAACAGTAGTTCGTTTTCTGTGACAGGACTTCAGTTTTCGCCTGACTTTTTTTGGACAAAGTGTAGAAACACTGCATTATCTCACTACCTCGCAGATACAGTTCGTGGTGACGATAACATTCTTTTTTCCAACCTAACTAATGCAGAGGTTAGTGAGCCACAATACATTACTGCTATATCCTCTGATGGGTACACGCTTGGTGCAGGGACTAATGTAGCCAGCTACAACGGAACAGGTGGCACATATGTTGATTGGCTTTGGAGAGGTTCAGACTCATCTCCTGTATCTAACACAGACGGAACAATCACATCTACTGTATCTGCTAATACAGATGCAGGTTTTAGTATTGTGACATATACAGGAACAGCAGCAGTTGCTACAGTTGGTCATGGTCTTGGTGTTGCTCCTAGCATGATTATTACTAAAAACAGAGATACAACTACTGAATGGTGGGTATATCATGCTGCACTAGGTAATACAAAATATATAGTATTAAATACATATTTTACCGCAGTTACAAGTTCTACTGCTTGGAATAATACATCACCAACATCAACAGTATTTACTCTAGGTGGTGCAGGCAATCCATCTAATGCAAACCAAGATGTCGCCTACTGTTTCTCTGAAGTAGAAGGATTCAGTAAGTTTGGTTCTTACACAGGTAATGGTTCTACTGATGGTCCATTTATATACACAGGGTTTAGACCTGCATTTATTTTAACTAAAAATGTAGATGGTAGTAATGCACATTGGATTATATATGATACTACAAGAAACACATATAATATAGGTAATAATTTTTTATACCCATCGTTGAATAGTGCAGAATCTACAACATATGAAGCCATAGACCATTTATCTAATGGATTTAAAGTAAGATTTGCAGGAGGTTCTGCAATTAACAATTCAGGAGTAAACTTTATATATGCAGCATTTGCAGAAAACCCATTCAAACATTCTTTAGCGAGGTAATTATGTATAAATTAAACGGAAAAACATTAAGGATAGGTAGAGCATTTACCCACGCTGAAGTGCAATACCCTTCTAACTGGTTACAACTATCAACAGAAGCAGAAAGAACTGCACTAGGAATTACATGGGAAGATGACCCTGTTCGTGCTGATGACAGATTCTACTGGGACGGTGACATCAACAATCCAAAAGCATTAGACGATGTTAACGAAGTAGATGAAGATGGTAACCCAATCTATGTTCAAGAGTGGAATCCTGATACAGAACAGATGGAAGACACAGACGAACAGTTAGTGACTCGTGGTCTTAAATACAACATGAAACAACAAGTGAAACAAACAGCAGGTTCTTTACTAGCACAAACAGATTGGTATGTAACTCGTAACTCTGAAAAGTCTACTGCTATTCCTGCTGATGTAACTACTAAGCGTGATGCTATCAGAACTGAATGTGATAGATTAGAAACAGCAATTACCGCTTGTACAACAGTGATGCTATTGATTGAGATTATGAACTCACAAAATTGGCCTGAGTAATGAAAGATTTTATTTGGTATTTGAGTGTAGCCCTAGGAGTAGCATTTGCAATACTTGTGACTGAGTATGCCTTTGCTGGAGGAACAACAACTATAAAATACCAAGGCCAACCGGTTCCAAGTGCGATGGCGCCGAGTATGTCAGCATTTAGTCAGGACGTTTGTGCTGTTCCTGTATCTGGAGGAGCCAACACAGGTGTCTTCGCGATTTCAGGGGGGACTGTTATGACAGACGATAATTGTGTGAGACTAAAGAACGCGAAGGCTTTACATGACATGGGCCTCAAAGTAGCAGCAGTGTCGTTGCTCTGTAAAAACCCAGATGTTTGGGATGCTATGGAAATGTCGGGCAGTCCGTGCCCTGTCGGTGGTTCAGTCGGTGATGCGGCAAGATTGGCGTGGTGGGAACTAGAACCAGCACGATTTAAGAAACTATATGGTCAGGACTATGAGGTAAAACAATCACAGGTGAAAGATGAAGAAGCTACTACTTACCCTTATAACCCTGATAACGTGGAGTAATTATGGATATACATGGTATTGTACTTACGATCAAAACGAAAGTGGTTGGTATGATGGAACGAGTATGGTCTGCTATGACATTAGCGTGGAAGTGGCTTTGGAACAACATTACTGCGTATGGCATGCACCTAATGACCCTTATTGTTCAACATTTACAGCAGTGCCTACATGTAGCGACACAGTGGAGTATAGAACGCTTGCATGTACTGAGCCTAATACTATTGGTGTGGTTAACCAAGTTAGGGATTATTATTGTCAAACCAATACATTCGGTCCTTGGGTCACTACTTCAGAAAATTGTAGCCCAGCACCAGCAACTTGTATTGATACTGCAGAGACAAGGGAAATAGCATGCGATTCAGGTTACGAAGGAACAATAACTCAGGTAAGACAGTTCAACTGCTCAACTCCTTACTCAGACGGGGTTTGGACAGACTGGGTAGAAACAAACAGAAACTGCACGATGAGCGTAACGGACCCCGTATCGCCACTATCAACGACTATACCCCAAGCAACTTCGGATGGTTCTTCAACAGACCCAGCAAACCCAGTCTCCACGAGTGTACAACCTCCAGCAATAGACAATGTAACTGCACCGGAGAATGCGCAGGTCTTGACGACGACTATGCCAGATTTGGTGCAACCGAAGGAGGAGTCTTTAGAGAGCCAGCCGAAGCAAGAACAGACGAAAGAAGAGAAAAAAGAAGTTACTACGAACAACTTAGAAGAAACCGAATCGCAGCAAGAATCAAAGCAAAGCGAAGAAGAGAAGGACGAGGAAGAAACGGAGCAAGCGCCTGACGTACCAAAAGGCAAAGAATTAGTTCCAGGGTTTGGTATTACCATGTCACTGGATGTTTTAAACAACGGCATTCAGCTGCAAGAAATACAGTTAAACGATGTTTTAACTCTTATACAGGAACAAGAATATGGACAACAACAAAACATTCTCCTTGACTTTATCTTCTCGGACGATGTTAACTCTGGTCTTAACAGCATTGCCGATTTTAGGTGGAGGAGCCTATTACGGGATAACCCTCTACAACAAGATGCTTTCGGTGATTAATAAGTTTGATGCTAATAAAGTAGTTATGCTAGAAGAACAATTAAATGACCAACGTGAGAGATATGTTGAGCTGATGCAAACTAATATTAGACTACAAGAAAAAGCAAGTGAGGCAATAGCTCTAGCCCGTGAAGCAAAGGCAGTAAGTTCAGGCACATCACGCGAAGTAGAAGCAGCGTTATCTAGTATTAGAAGTGAGGTTAAGTCGCAAATAGACGGCGTTAATGATAAAATGAGAGCATTACAAAAAGCTACAACTAACCCATTAGCTAAATAAGGAGTATTAATGTTAAGTATTATTTCAGGTATATTAGGTTTCGCAACATCAGGTTTACCCAGTGTTTTAGACTTCTTCAAAAATAAAGGAGATCAGAAGCATGAACAAGCAATGGCCAGATTGGAAATGGAACGAGCCATGGAAATGGCTAAAGCTGGCTATGCGTCTCAAGAACGTATTGAAGAGTTCCGAACGGATCAAGTCGAGATGGAAACCTATGCACAAGAAAGACTCGCACTCTACAAACACGATGCTGAAATCTCGAAGAATGCGTCTACTTGGGTTATTAATCTCCGTGCTAGTGTTCGCCCCGTTATCACCTATCTTATGCTTTTTGTTCTTTTATTTGTGGATATAGTAGGTTTGATATGGGCCATTAAATCTGGCGTAGACTTTGCTACTGCGATGGAAATAGTTTTTAGTAACGAAGAGATGGCAATCTTCGCAAGTATCATAGGGTTCTGGTTTGGAAGTAGGAGATGGGATAAAAAATAGTGAAAACATCAGACACAGGGATACACCTCATCAAGTATTTCGAGGGGGTTCGGTATAAGCCATATATGTGCAGTGGGAATGTATGGACGGTCGGCTGTGGACACGCACTATATCCTAGACAACTAGTAATGAATTTAGCTGATAGAGCTAAGTTTGATTTAAAACCAGAAGATAATAGAAATTGGACGAAAGAAGAGGTAGATGGATTACTTAAATACGACTTACAACGCTTCGAGCTGGGAGTACTTCGTTTGTTGGGTACTTTGCAACCAACACAGTCTGAGTTTGACGCTCTTGTCAGCTTTAGCTTTAATCTTGGTTTGGGGACATTTCAAAGATCGACAGTTCGGTCGGCATTTATCCGTGGTGATAAAACGCGTGCTGGAGAAGTTCTTTTAAAGTATTGTCGTGCAGGTGGTCGAGTATTAAAAGGATTACAGAGACGAAGACTCGCAGAACATGCGATGTTTATGTCAGGAGCATAATATGCCATTAATTAAATTAGGATTTAAACCAGGAGTTAACCGAGATAGAACCAACTATTCACAAGAGGGTGGATGGTGGGCGTCCGATAAAATTAGGTTTAGACAAGGCTTTCCTGAAAAGATTGGTGGATGGGAAGTAGAAACCTTTGACCAATACACAGGACAGGCTCGTAGTTTATTTACTTATGTCACGCTTGATGGTTCTGTGTTAGTGACTATTGGTACACATGTAAAAATGTATGTCAATGCAGGTACAACACTGTATGACATCACACCAATAAGAGCTACATTTACTTCTACTGATACTGATAATTGCTTTGCTACTACTAATGCATCAACAACAATCACAGCAACGATTACAGGTCACGGCGCAATTACTGGAGACTATGTTACATTTAGTGGGGCTACAACTGTAGGTGGTGTTCCAGCAGGTGAGTTAAATGCAGAACATGAGATTACTGTCGTTAATTCAAACACATTTACTTTCACAGTATCTACTGCAGCAACTTCAACGGTAGCAGCAGGTGGTGGCACAGGCATTACAGCAGCTTTTCAAATTAATGTAGGTTATGCTACTGCAACTGCAGGTTATGGTTGGGGTACTTCTACTTGGTCACGAGGCACTTGGGGTTCTGGTTCTACTATACCGTTCTACTTTATCCCTAGACTTCAGTTCCAAGATAAATTTAATAATGACTTAGTCTTTAATATTAGAGATGAAAATATATATTATTGGGTCTATAACACAGGTTTTTCTAACCGTGCAGTCTTATTAAGTTCTCTCAGTGGCGCTGTTGCTGTACCTAAAGAAGTTGGTAAAATTATGTTTGCCCCATCTGGACACTTATTAGCATTAGCTTGTACCAACTATGATGCAAGTGCAGCTTCTCCAGACTATGAAGGTTCTTATGACCCACTGCTTGTTAGATGGTCTAACGTAGACGCGACTGTCGGGCCTGAACCAGAAAAATGGCAGCCAACAGCGACGAACACAGCAGGTTTCTTACGACTCAAATCGGGTTCTCGTATTATTACAGCTAAGTCTACTAGACAAGAAATATTGATATGGACTGACTTTTCATTAAGTTCATTGCAGTTTTTAGGTACACAAGAAGTATTTGGCTTACAAGAACTATCGTCCAACATTAATATTATGAGTCCAAACGTTGTGGCTGAAGCTAACAACGTCATTTATTGGATGGGTACGGATAAATTCTATGCATACTCTGGTCGTGTGGATACGCTACCTTGTACACTAAAACAATATATCTTTGATGATATTAATCGTGAGCAATCAGACCTATTCTTTGCTGGCACTAACAACGAGTATAACGAGATTATTTGGTTCTATGTGTCTGAAGGTTCACAAGATATTGATCGCTACGTTATCTACAACCACCAAGAACAAATTTGGTATTATGGCACACTAGATAGAACCGCATGGGTAGATGCCGGTGTGACTGATTTTCCAATTGCAGTGGATGACGGTTGGGTCTATGCACATGAGAAAGGTAATGACGATGGTCAACCACTAGGTGCTGCGCCTCAACCAATTACGTCATACATTGAATCTGCCGATATGGATATTGGTGACGGTGATAAATTTATACTTATTAATAGGGTAATTCCAGATGTTAACTTTACTGATTCTGATACCACTAATTCTGTAACGGGCGCTGCATTAACTCCAGAAGTTGATATTACTGTGGGCGTTCGCAAGTTTCCAGGCGCACTCCCTGCTACTTCGGATGTTAGAGGTACTTCAAACACTAAGCCTGTTGTGACAAGTGCAACTATTGACCAATATACTAACCAAGTCTTTTTAAGAGCACGAGGTCGCCAGATGAACTTTAAAATTGCATCAGACGGGATTGGTGTGCAGTGGCAGTTAGGCTATCCAAGAGTAGATGGTCGTGAGGATGGCAAACGCTAATGGCTGAGTTTAAGACCACTAAAGCTCCTAACTTAGTTATATCAGATAAAGAATATAAGATAGATAATGAGGCGCAGTTTCGTAATCAGTTGCGACTTTATTTTAACCAAGTTGACTCAGGCTTTGAACAGATATTAATTGGTGAAGGAGGAAGCAATTTAAGCTTTCCTCATATTGCAGCTTCACACAATGCAGACCAAGAAGCAGACGGAGATGACACACCTACTAAAGTTTTATGGGACTTATTAGAAACAGCGAAAGGTTTTACTTTAAATGGTGATAGCACAGCGACTGCACAGTATACAGGTGTATACAAGATTGACTATGGTCTACAACTTTCTAATACAGCAAATGCACTACATGATGCTAAAGTATGGTTACAAGTAAATGGAAGTGATGTACCTCGTTCATCAGTTGTGTTTACATTACCTGCAAGAAAATCAACAGGTGACCCAAGTTTATTATTAGCTTATTCTTCAATAGTATTTAGTGTTGAAGCTGGACAAAGTTTTGCATTATATTGGGCAACAGACCAAGCTTATGAATCAGGTGTAACAGATGGAATTTATTTATTAAATGAACCAGCGACTACAACGCCCTATGTGTCGCCGGCTACGCCCTCTGCTATTGGCTCAATAACGTTTGTAAGTAGAAGTTAGTAAGGTAAAACAGTTTATAGATAACACAAATCATGATATTATACAACTTAATAACAGGTTAATTTTATGGACAATAAAAAAACAGCTAACGGTTTAGCTTCTTTAGGTAGAAATGGAGACAACACTCTTGTTCACATGTCAAAAGAAGAAGTTAAAGATTTAAATACTATAGGAAAGGCTCACGGTAAAACGTTATCAGTAAATCCAGATACAGGATTACCTGAAGCATTTGATATAGGAGGAGCTCTTAGATTTGGTGCTAATGTTGCTGCTGCTGCGGCGGGGGTTCCTGTACCTGTTATCATTGGAACAAACGTAGGATTTGACACGTTAACAGGACAAGACTTAGGTACTACAGCTTTAAATGCTTTTAGTGCATATGGTGGAGCTAAGTTTGGTGAAGGTATAAAAGGTTTTTCAGTACCTGAACCTACAGCGTTTAGTGGTAATGTCCCCACTGCTGAAGTTGTTGGAGGAGCCACAGGAGAACTAGGAGCTTTTAATGCGGCTGATCAATTAGGGAATACAGCTTTTGGGTCTAATATTCCAAGTGGAGCTGGTGCATTTAATGCAGGGCCAGGACCTCAATTAGCTGCTCAAGGACAAAATCTTGGAGGTATGCAGGCAGGGCAAAATGTAAATCAATTAGAAAATTTTGCTAATTTTGAAGCTGTCCAAAACCGATCTCCTTTTATAGCAAACGTAGACGGTGGTATAGCATCTACACCAGTTAATTCGTTTATGCAAGGTACAAATTCAGGAACTCAACTTGCAAACGACGTTTATTCTAAATCAGGAATGATGAGCGATCCAAGTAAACTTAGTCCTTATAGAAATGTAAGAGGTTTTGAAGCTGTTGCAAATGATCCATTAGGTTTTGCAAAAGAGTATGGTTATGGTAAAACAGCTATGGGTTTAGGTGGTGGATTAATGGCTGGACTAGAGCAATCAGATATTACACCTAAATTAGATATGGATAAAATTAATACTGCAGGCGCTTATGATCCCACAAAAAGACTTGATTTAAGCATGGATACAGGATTACGTTTATTAGCTCAAGGTGGTAAGGTAGAAAAATTTGCAGAAGGTAATGTAGTAAGAGATAGAAGTTATTATGGTATTAATCCTCAATATCAAACATCATATTCATCAGGTATTATGGGCGGAGGACAACAAGTAAGAGTTCCAGTGATGGGCTTTGTAGATGTTGGCGGTAAGTTTGTTGCAGACCCTAAAGGCACAATGTCTGACATAGACTATGAAGAAAGATTTAAATATGTAACAGAAGGCGTTGCTAAACCTAAAGACCAAGATAGCAGCTTTGAAGCTAAAGCAGGATTACAAGGTGGAGCAGGAATAAATCCAGCAGTAGCATTACAAGCAGCTCAAGGTTATGCAGATACACAACAGTCTGATATTAACCAACAAGGTTTAGGTGGATTACGTAAAGGTGGTGCTATTAAATATCAACAAGGTGGTCAAACACCAGATGATGGTAAAATGTTAAATGGTGATGGTGATGGTGTAAGTGATGATATCCCTGCTATGATAGAAGGTGAACAAGAAGCTGCATTATCAGATGGTGAGTTTATAGTTCCAGCAAGAATAGTATCAGAACTAGGTAACGGCTCATCAGACGCAGGTGCACAAAAATTATATAGTATGATAGATAGAATCCAAGCTGCAAGAAAGCAGACTATTGGTGACGATAAACAATACGCGAAGAATACAAACGCAGAAAGGTATTTACCTGCTTGATAGTTTCAATGGTGCCTAGCGAACATATTGAGTTCGTATGGCCAAATATAAGGGAGTATATGATGGGCGCTGCAGAATATACTTTTGGTAGATTTACAGCGTTTGATATAAAAAGTGAACTCATAAGACGGGAAGGTGAACAACAGTTATGGGTAGCTTTTGAAGATAAAGATAATTATTACGGTGCTGTTGTAACAGAAGTTTTTCAGTATCCGCAGATGCGTGCATTAATAATGCATTTTACAGGTGGTAAACAACTACCTAAATGGAAAAAACCCATGCTAGAAGTGTTACAAAAGTTTGCAAAAGAAAATGAGTGTGATGTAATAGAGTCATATGGCAGACCAGGATGGGGTAAAGTATTTAAAAAAGACGGATATGAACAACGATTCATATTTTATGAATTACCTGTGGAGTAGGCTAAAATGATTTCATTTGTAAAATTAATTAAAACTGTTTTTGGTTTAGACCAAGAGTTTTTCACCTTTTATAAAGGTAAAGGTGGCGGTGGCGGTGGCGGCACACAAGAAACTAAGTCTGTTACTACAAACTTGCCTGAATATGCGCAGCCATTTTATGAAGAACTCTTAAAGCAATCAGGTAAACAAATTTATGAAACAGATGCTTCAGGAGCAGTAACTGGTGTCAAACAATTTCAACCATATACAGGACAACGTGTAGCTCCATTTAGTGCAGAACAACAAGCAGTGCAACAAGAAGTTGCGGGTATGACTACGCCCGGTGCTTTTCAAACAGCGTCAGGTACACTAGGTACAGTAGGGTCTCAAGCAGGTACTGCAGCTCAACAAGGTTTAACTCGAGCACTAGCTTATCAACCAGGTACTATCACTCCACAGCAAATACAAACAGGTCAGTTTACTCAACCTGGTATAGCACAAAGTTATATGGATCCATATACACAGGCTGTTGTCGATGTACAAAAACGTGAAGCTCAAAGACAAGCGAATATACAAAAAGCTGGCGGTGCTATGGGAGCTATTGGTCGAGGTACATTTGGTGGTGCTAGACAAGCTTTGATGCAGACAGAACAAGATCGAGCTACTCAAGACTTACTTAATAAGATACAAGCTGAAGGCGGTTCAAGAGCTTTCCAACAAGCTCAACAAACATTTCAAGCTGATCAAGCAAGACAACTACAAGCAGCACAAGCTAATCAAGCTGCACAAATGCAAGCGGCTCAACTAGGTCAACAAGCTCAACAGTTTGGTGCAGGTCTTGGTAAAGATGTAGGTTTAGCAGGATTAGGTACAGGTCTTGAGACAGCAAAAGCAACAGGTCAATTAGGTGCTACAGAGCAAATGGCTAACTTAGAAAGATTAAAAGCTCAATCAGCATCAGGTGCAGAGAAACAAGCACTACAACAAGAGATTGATAACTTGGCTTACCAACAGTTTAGAGAAGAACAAGATTACCAAAGAGGTCTGTTGGAGTATCAATCAAACATTCTACGAGGTACTGCAGGTGCTCTTGGTTCTACTCAAGTTGCATACGCACCAGCGCCAAGTTTAGCATCACAACTAGGTGGTCTAGGACTAGCAGGTCTAGGGCTATACAATATACTAGGTAAGCAAGGATAATATTATGGCAGTCACAGGAATATCAGGTTTAACAGCAGATAAAAATTTAAGAAGCGTAACAGATCCAGATCCTACAGAGATAGTACAGGATTTAAAAATGTTACCTGATAATACATTAATTCAATATGCTAAAGATAGGACTAATCCTAATGCTACGTATGCGTTAACAGTATTAATGTCTAGAAAAAGAGCTAAAGAAGCTTTAGCTAAAGAAGATATGCCTGAATCAACTGTTGCTGAGGATGTTATAGCTGATGTTGCTCAACCTCCTGCATCAGCAACTGGTATTGGTGGTGCTAGTATGTTTGTACCAGAAAATAGAAAAAAAGACTATTTAGCTCAACAACTAATGGCACAAGCTGGTCCTCAAGGTGCTCAACCTATGAATATGGAAGGTATTAATACTCAACCTATGACTAGGCAACAAGCATCTAATACAATGGGGCTTACTCAAGTTCCAAGTAACATAGGCAACTATTCAGGTGGTGGTATTGTATCTTTTGCAGGTAACGAAGGAAGCTATGTAGGAACAGGTTGGAACCCTAGAATGGGTGATGATTATATTGTTACAGATCCAAGAAAAAGACCTGGTCTTCAAAATGTTGCATTTACAAAAGAGCTTACACCTAAAGAAGAAGCATTAAATCTATTAGAAGAAGAAAATAAAAAAGATTTAACTTTACATTCTAATCCAACAGAAGAACAAAAAGCTTTAATAGAAGAGATGAAGAAAAAATATCCTACACCGTCTGAAGAAAAAATAATTGAAGACGTTGCTCCAGAAGAAGATATATTAAAAACAACTGATCAACTAAAAGATAATATCCTAGATTTAGAAAAAGATAGACAATTAAGAGCTGATGATTTAATAAACAAACAAGGTGTTAATTTTGATCAACTAAAAGACACAAGGACTATGGATGATTATTCTGAAGAAGTTAGAAAATCTAGAATTGCAGCGGGTGTCACAGATGATTATTTAAGACCAATTGAACAAGATATTAAATCACAAAAACAATTGTATGAAAGAGATACAAGACGAGCTGCTGATTTAGCTCTTATTGAAGCTGGTTTATTAATTGCAGGTGGTACATCACCATACGCATTAGCAAACCTAAAAGAAGCTGCTCCTGCTGTACGTAATTATGGTGTAATGCTAAAAGACTTACGTGGTGATAAACGAGAAATTGCTAAAATGGAAATGCAAGTTGAAGCAGCTAAGCAAGCAATTAAAGTTGGAGAAGCTGATAAAGCGTTTTCATTATTTAGTGATGCTCAAAAAATTAATAAAGATCTTGATAAAACTAAATTAACTGAAGAAAATAAAGTTAAAGTGGCAGAACTAAATAATCAAGCTGCTATGCTTAAACAACAGTTAGCTAATGAAGGCCGTTACAGAAGTTCTGACGAAGTTATCTTTACAAAACTTGCTAATGATCCTAGATATCAAGATAAAGATGGTAGACCTGATTATGATAAAATAATAAAAACAATGTCTGGATTAAAATCTACTAGTATGTCTGGTACAAGCACTCTTTATAAATCAGCAAGTGAACAATATACTAGATTACAAAATATGGATCCTGATAAATATCCAGAAAGCGGAAGAGAAGGATATATAAGAAGTCAAATAGAGATTCTTCAAGGAACAGACGATTCAAATGAACTTTCTGTAAGTGATCAAGAGTTAATCAATAAATACTCAGGCAGGAGATAATATTAATGGCTGATATGGATCAGTTACTTTCTGCATTACGAAATGCTGATGCAGCTGGAGACGTTGAAGCAGCCACTAGACTTGCTGAAATTATTAACTCTAGAACTGTTCAACCGACTGAACAACCTCAAAAACCTCAACAAGACGAAGCTGGTGGCCCTATAGAATCTCTTATAGGAGGCACTAAACGTTTTGCATCTTCAATAAGAACAGCACTAGATTTAGGCGATACTGCTGAAGACGCTACTTTAGAAGGTATAAAACGTCAAGAAGGAATTAAAGAACGTCCTGGCTTTAGTATGGAAGATATTAAACGTGCTTATAAAGATGAAGGTTTAATGTCAGCAATAGGAGAAACCGCTTCACAAATACCTGGTACTGTAGCTGAACAAGCTCCTTTATTAGGTACTATTTATGCAGGGGGTAAAGCAGGTTTTGCCCTTACTCCACCAATAGGTCCTTATGCAAAACCAATAGGTGGTCTTATAGGTTCTATGGCAGCTCCATTCTTAAGTATGATGGGCAACAATATGGAGCGTAGAGCTCAAGAACAAATAGCTAGAGGAGAACCTGTTGATATTAATAGAGCAGAGGCGGCTGCATTTGCTGCTGGTCAGGTTATTATGGAAAGAATAGGATTAGCATATTCTGGAATAACTAAAGTATTAGGTGTTGATAAACTTGGAGCTGAGTTAACCAAGAAAATGGGTAAAGAAGCTGTTAAAGAGCTTACTAAGAAAAATATGGGTTTAGCCATAGCTGGAGGAACATCAAAATATTTATTATCTGAATTACCAACTGAAGTTGGCCAACAAGCACTAGAAAGAGTTTATGCAGGACTAGATGCTTTTGATGAAGACGCTATGAATGAGTATGGCGAAACTATGGCTCAAGTAGCTTTAACAGGTCCAATAGGTTCTGTTACTGGGTATGTTGGTGAAAGACAAAACAGAAGAACAATAAAAGATTTAGAAGAGTTAGAAAAAACTAACTTAGCTACTATTCGAGCAGATGCTGAGAAAAGATTAAGAGAAAAAACATTAGAAGTAGAAAAGCAACAATCTATAGAAGCAACTGGTAATTTATTAAATGAAGTACTTAATGTGTCTAATTTTGGGTTAGATTATTTTCAAGATACTAGTGATATATTAAAACAAATTTCTCCTTTTGAATCTAGAATTGATGAACTAAGAATTAAAGCAGAAACAGCAATTGAAAACGGAGATATAAAAGCTGCTAATGAATATATAAATCAAATTCAAAATTTTAATGACAAAATAACATTAAAAATTGACAAATTTAAAGATTTAAAAATAGAAGATATACAAAAACAAACTAAAAAAGCTATTAAAGGTAGAGAGTTTATTGCTAACGAATTACAACAAATAGCTGATATAAAAGCTGAATCTAATTTTGAAAACAAAACACCTGGGTTATTAACTGATAATGTATTAAGACATTTTTTAGGTTTACAAAGAAGATCAAATACTTATAAAAATGCATTGGGTTTAGACTTAAATAATCCTAATAATTTTAAAAAGTTTAAAAAACTGTTAGATGATAATCAACCAAACATTAACCAAGAGGCTTACGATCAGTATATAATAAAACTAACGGACTATCTGGAGAAGCAAAATGCTGGAAAACAAATACCCATCGCATATACTAGAGAACGCGATGAAATACTTAGTAGATCCAAACCAAAAACCACTACCAGAAGTAGCAGAGATGACGGAACTGGAATTACTGGGGATACAACTCCTACTGGACGCCCTGCTGGACGAAAAAGCGTTGAATATACTCCATTAAATGCTAGCCAAGATACAATAACTCAAACTATTGAAACTCTAAATAACGAGATACAACAAACAAGCGATCTAGAAGAAATATCAGAAACTGGAAACCAGTTACAAAATCTTGATAAGCTAAAGACTAAACTAGATAAAGCTAAAACAAAACTAGCTCCTAAAAATTTAACTAAAGATGAAAAAAGCACACTAAAAACATTTTTAGGTGAGTTTGTTGAAAACACATTTAGAAACCAACAATCCCTCCAAGACCCTAATGTAAGAGCTCAATATAAAGGCGCATTAGATACTATAAGAGACTTAGATAAACAGTCTCCTTTTAAAGATACAAAGTATGATGTGCAAGAAGAAGTAGCACCTGAAACTGAAGTTGAAACAGTTCCTGAAACAGCTCCTGAAACAGCTCCTGAAACTAAACCAAAGTTAATACATGATGTAATTGAATCATCTTTATGGAAAGCTAGCTTAGATGCTGAAGATTTAAAAAATCCAAACTTTAAAACAGTTGATAACTATTTAAAATATATAGATGAAATATTAGCAGAACTTCTACCTCTAAAGAAAAGAGTAGAAAATCAAAAAAGACCTAGAATAGCTGTAATGGATCAAATATATAAACTACAAGATCAGATAAGTTTTTATCATGGCTCTATAGCAAGAGCAGCGGGTGATCCTTATCAATTACCTCAAACAAAACTAGGGGATTTGATAGGCGAATTAGTACGAAATCCTAGTAAAGAAGGGAGACAAAAACTACAAGAGCATATAAATGAGCTTAAAAAACGTTCAGGCCCTGCTACAGATGAGTATCAAGAGTATTCAAACAAAGAAGCTCAACCAGACATAATACAAGAAGTAGTTAAGCAAAAAAATTTACGTAGTGCGCTACAAACATTAAAAAATAAATTTAGTAATAGACTAAACAAAGCACAAGCTGCTTTAGTAGATAGACTACTACAGGTTCCTGGAATGAATACCACATCTCTACGATCAGATACGTTTGAAGAAAAACCAACAAACAAACCTAAAGGTGCTTATAGCTATAGAGTTAACAGTGTTCGTTTGCATCCTGATACAGCAAACACAGTTACAGTGCTTCACGAAGCTATCCACGCAGCTACTGTTAGCGAAATAAACAAACATTTAACTGAGTCAGATAAAGTTATTAATAACTCTAAGCTAGGACAACAGTTATTAAATATGTTTAACGCAGCTAAAGATGTTGACACTGATGGTCAATTTAAACAACCTTTTAAAGACGTTAGAGAATTTGTAGCTTATGGACTAACTGATGAAGATTTTCAAAAGTTTTTGTCTGGCGTAAGATCATATAACGCTCAGGAGTCACGTATATCTAATCTATGGAATGACTTCGTTAACTTTGTTAAAGAGGTATTAGGATTAGGAGATATATCAAATACTGTTCTAAACGATTTATTAATCGTGTCTGATGACTTATTACAAGGTCCAAATGGCGCGATTGTAGGTAAAAGAGAAGGTACATATTTCCAAGAAGGTGAAACAGAAAATTCTTTAGATGCGCCAAAAAGAAATAGCACTGGTTTTTTCCAAGGTATGCTAAATAAAATAACTAATCCTGATGTACCTAAAGATAGTATAGGAGATTTATACTTAAAAGCTAGAGTCAAAGTTGCTAACTTTTATGCTAAACCTCAAGAAGCTTTAATGGATGAGTTTAACGGAGCAGTTACACTAGATCAACAAATACGTGCAGACTTGTATTTAGATCAAGCTTTACATAGTAATGCAATAGCAGCTCAAGCTGCAGAAGTAGGAAAAGTTATATTTAATGATAACGGTTTTGGGGAAGTTGTAGAAGACGATAATAACTTTAATACTATTTTTAATGCTATAAATAATCTATCTAAAACTTTTGGTCCTGAAGAAGCTAGAATAATTGTTCAAAGATACTTAGCTGCTAAAGCATTCTTAGGCAGGCAAGGGCTTAAAAATGAATTAGAAAGAAAAATGAATGATTTGACAGAAGAAGCTGAATACTTAATCAAAAACCAAAAAAATGAACCTGATGCTAAACGTAGAGCTAGAGCTGCTAAACGTAAAGCAGCAGAACTAGATAAACAAATTACTAATTTAAAAATTACTGATCAACAGTTAATGGACTCTGAAGAAGCTGTTAATGAATATTCTGATTTGCCAGAAATAAAAGCTATTGAAAATGTTGTATACAATATAAATTTAAACCATATAGATTTAATGCAACAATCTGGACTTATAACAGATAGTAAAGCTCTTGAGTATAAAAACACAGCTGAATGGTATGTTCCTTTGTTTAGAGATGTAGATCCTACTGAGTCTGCAACAAAAGAATATTTTAGAGGTTTTGCAGATTTAGGTAATGAATTTGAGTTTAGAGGTTCAGAAAAACAAGTATTAGATATATTAGATAATATGATTAAAAAGCATTTTTGGATTGTAAATGCTTCTATGAGAAACAATGCTAACCGTAAAAATGCAAACGCATTAGCTGCTAGAGATGAAGATGGAGACTTAATAACATACTCTTCTCAATCTGCAGCACCACAAAACATACAAGAAAATTTAGCTAAGGTGTTTATAGACGGTAAAGAAGTATGGGTTGAATATGATGATCCATATTTTGCATTTGCTATTGAAGGTTCTGAAGTTCCTATAGATGACTTTGGTAGATACATGTCAGCGTTTTCTAAAACTTTACGTTTAGGTGTTACATCTAACCCTATATTCCAAGCATATCAAGTTTTTAATGACGCTATAGGTTCTGCTTTGTTTTCTGGTGTAAAACGTCCTTTCCGTCTTGCATTAAAAGTTTTAAACAGCTATAGAGTAGCAACTATGGATGACTCTGATCCTGTGTTAAGAAGAATGAAAAATTTAGGTATTGTAGGTGGGTTCTATGGTTATGATACAAAAGACCCTTTAAAAAATTTAAGAGTTAAATATAAATTAGAAGATGATAGTAAAATTAAAAAGTTAGTTAGAGCTACTGATGCATGGGCAGCTAACTCTGATGTTGCTCAACGTAGAGCCTTGTTTGAAGAAACACTATTAGAAACAGGTGGTGTTAAAAACGAAGATGGTTCTATAACAGGTGGTAATGAAATACTTGCTATGAACAGAGCAACAAATATTATTAACTGGCAAAGAAGAGGGCAAAGCGGTAAAGTAAGATGGTTTGTACATTTAATACCTTTTGCTAATGCATACATACAAGGTGCTGATGTTCTTATACAAGCTGCTAGAGGTAAAAATATTGCTGGTGTAGAAAAAGCTGCTGCTAAAAAACTATTCTTTAAAACAGCTGTAAATGCCATGATGCTAAACTTTTTATACAGAATGGCAATTGGTGCTTTTGATGATGACGAAGAGTATGCATCTATGGACGATAGACAAAAACTTAGATCATACATGATACCAGGCACTGGGTTTAAGTTACCAATTAGGGCTGAATTAGCACTAATAACTAAAATGATTCCTGAATTAGGATATAACATTTATGCTAATGAAGGCACTGTAAACGAATATGATGCTACTAAAATAATGAATATAATAGGCAGATCATTTGCTGATGCTGCTATGGGACCAAATATGGTACCACAAGCTCTACGACCAGCAATGGAAGCGGTTTTTAATTATGACTTTTTTACTGATAGACCTATTGTTGGATTAGGTTATCAAAATCAAGAAGTATCAAGGCAGTTTACTCCTTATACTTCTGAAATGGGTAAGATAGCTGGTAAGACAGGGCTTATTTCTCCATTAAAATTTGATCATTTAATAAGAGGTTATTTTGGTACTATGGGTAGTATGGCCTTATATATGTTTGATAGTATGGCCACTACCTTATTTGATGTTAAACGTCCTCCATTACCCTTAGATAGAATTCCAATAATATCTCCTTTATTTTACTCTCCTGTAGGTAGAGATAGACTAAATGACTTTTATGAACTAAAACAAATGTCAGATGTAATGACTAATACGTTTAATGATATGGTTGAAAAAGGAGACTACAAAGCACTTGAAAAATTAACAGACAATGATAAAAAACTTATAGGCGTAAGAGATCAAGTCTTATTTTATAACAGGATGCTTAAAGACATTAGAGATAGAAGAAAAGAAGTTATTAATGGAAACATACCAGAAAAGAAAAAAATGCAAGCATTAGAAAGACTGCAAAAAGAAGAATATAATGCTTTAGCTGGTATATCTAGAGTAAGGCAAAGAGCAGGGCTATAGGCGCCAAACTCTTATACCTTGTATATCGTTTTCTATAACAACTTTAAATACACAATCAAACTCTAGCCTTTTACTTTCTTTTTCTATAGCCTTTTGAGCAGCTGAAATATCAACAGCAGGTATAAATATAGAAGTACCTGGCTTAAAGTTAGGCCAATCTATTTGATAATCTGTCCCGTTAGTTAACATTTCTAGGCATATCCAATTCTAAATTAGTGTGTTGTAGCTCCTCAAAGTTTGTAGTATCTATCCAAATACATCTTACTCCAGGACCACTTATGTCTAATCCTTTGTGTAGTGTTTTTGGGTGACTAGTTCTTTTTATAGCTTTTTGATCTTTTAACCCTTTAACAAAATCTGTATATTCTACTTCTCTTCCTTTTAAATATTCTCTCATTATTGCTACCGGTATGTAAATAGTATGTGTATCTGGTTCTACACGTACTTTTAAACCTAATGTTGGTTTAAGTAATGGGGCTTCTTGTAAACCTGTTCTATTATCGGCAGCATCATTAATAACAAGTGTTGAACTTCTATTTTCTAGTAAGAAGTTACCAAGTGTTTCTACAGCATCAAAGTCTCTTGCTTTTACCTCTTTTTTATTATCTTTATATTCTTTAGCTATACGTTCATATACTGGTTGTATTGGTATATTATGTATGCCAAGCTTTTTCGCTATAGTAGCGCCTAAAAACACTGCTGTAAATAGTATTGAATACTTTCTATCTATGCCTGGTATTTTAAATTCTTTGTCTATTTTCTTTTGTAAACTATCTAAACTATGTTTTATTACATCAACATTTTGAATAAGGTATTGAGCATACTGTTCTCCAGCATGTCCATAGTTATCTAAAAACAAACTAGTATATTCATCAGCTTCTTCTTTAGAATATATAGTATCCATCTCTATTAGTATTTGAAAGAACCTAGCCATATCACCACTAGCTTTTGCTCGTTTAGATAGAGTAACAGTTCTAAAATCAGTATTACTTGAGACAACACAGATTAAATTAAATGTTGTATCGTTTGTACGTTCTTTGTTTGCCCCGCCGCTTCCTAATCTATTTTTACCTCGTCCTGTTGCAACAAACTTTAAAAACTCGTGTAGCGAATCAGGGTGCAGATTAGTCATCTCATCAACTGTGGTAGGTAAGTTATTCATATACCCAAACCTATTAACAATAGAGTTTTCTGTATCACCCCATAAATTTATTAATTTTGCCCCTATGTCTGGGTTACCTATTACGCTTGTTATAGCTTGTAATACAGATGTTTTACCTTGTCCTGACTCAGGGTTATATAAATTAACGACAGCAGACTTGTCTTTTTGTTTAAAGAAAGGCATTAAAAAAGATCCAAATGCACAGAAAAAAGCAAAAGCTCGTAGCTCCATACCAGGTTTTTCATACATAGAAATACCTTTTTTCCATAAATCATAACTACCTTTTTTAACTAGTGTATGATTAAATTCTTTAGTAGATTCTGATATTGGAACATATTTTATACCAAAAGCACTTATCTCTCTGTTACCTAGTAATATTCTATTTTTTACATCTCCTAAATTCCAACCATATTGTTTGTACATTTCTGATGCACGTTTGTTCTTTTGTTGGGCTCTTATGCATACAATTATATATTCAATAATTTGACTTAATTGTTTAGGGTTAGCTACTATACCTGCGTCAACTAATATCTGTCTTGCTTTGTCTACAGCTAATAGATCAGAAGTTCTAGCTATAAATTCTCTAACTCCATCATTAGGTAGATGTAATTTAAACCATGCACTTTCACCAACAGAAGAATCATGTAGTCTTTCAACTAAATAAAAATCAAATTCATAAACAAGAAAACCATCTTCGTCTTCATCATCTATTGTTTTGTATACACCACCATTTTTACCTCTAAAATAAGGATATGGTAAGTCAGGTATGTGATATATTACTTTTTCTCCTAACTCTTCACTAACAGCTTCTATGGCGTTGTCTGCGCCCTTTGCTTTAGCAATCACTCTACCTAGTTGTATTGGTGAAGTTATCTGACCTTTGTGTTTGCAGCCTTTACAGCCGTCAGGTCTTTGTGATTCAAACTGTTTGCATGAATGTGGGCCTGGTATTTGTTCAACTTTATCAATAGTTGTTTGATAGTTGTAGTCAGGATGAAACTTTGATATTACATGTATAGCTACATCTTTGTCTTCACAAAACCCTGCAATAGATAAACCTGATCTCCACAAAGGTTCTTCTATCTTAGATTGATGTGTCATTATATATTCTAGTTGAGAGCAACCATCTTTACGTTGTATACGCTCTACTATTTTTCTAAACTTAGAAGAATGATTACCAAGTATTGCTTTTGTTGCTGGGTCTAAATCACGTCTAGGTTTCTTTTTTGTTACAACATCAATAGGTATTAAGTCAACTAGATCTTCAAATGGTGTAGGTGAGCCTTCGTTTAATATAACAACGTTTTTAGGGTTTTTTATATCTTTAAAGTTTTTAGTTCCTGGAACTCTTAATATCCTAGACACATCAGCTGTGCAACTATGGTCCGCATGTAGTTTATGTTTAATGCACAAAAACTTAAAACCATCTGCTACAGGTTTCCACACATCCTTTGCAACAGCTTCTGTAAAAGTCCAGTAACAATGTACACCATTACCAGAATCAACTATGTAAGGTTCAGGTAGCTTAGTTTCGTCTGTAAAAGCACGTAAAGCTTTTAAAGCATCGTCCTTAGTTTTATAGTCTTTCCACTTTCGCTTCTTTTCATCAAACCCACAATCTATATCTAACCACAAACATTTTTGTTCTTTAGCGTTAGTTCCTTGTCTATTTTCATTAGTTAACCAAGTTGACATCGTAAAATACACATCTTGGTAATCTCTAATAAACTTATTAATGACTTCGTTAACTTTGTCTAAAGAATCAACAAATTTAGGTTGAACTATATTTTGTTGGTCTTTACCGACTATGCAGTAGTATCCTGTGTCGGGTAGAACATTTTTTAAAAAATCTAATGATCGCATTGCCCTCTCGCTATAGTTCGTTTATTTCTCGCATTATTGATTTAATAAGCTCTTCTTTGCTTTTTGCAGGTTTAGATTTGCCTGTAAACCAATCATATATGCCCTGTCTAGACATGCTTAGCTTTTCTGCAACTTTAGTCACAGGATAGCGTTTGTTTATACACAGGGCACCGAGATCAACTCCTAAGCTACGCTCAGCGTTTTCATTAGCCTCAATAATAAATTGTGAATATCCTCTCATCAAAATCACCTATTGCCAATCTGAAACTAAATCATCAAGACTTACATCACCAGTTTCAGCTTTAGGTGCAGGAGCAGGTTCAGCTTTTGGTTCTGGTGTAGGTGCAGGTTCTTCTATCTTAGCTTCTTGTTTTGGCGGCTCTGCTTCTTGAATTGCAGGAGCTGGTTCAGGTGGTTGTTTAGGTTCTTCACCTTCGTCATTATTAATATTTACAGTTAATGTTATTGCACGTTTAGCATCATCTGATTCACTCTTGCTTTGACATACTGCATACTCTTCATCATTCAAGATACGAATAGGTTTAAAACCTACTTTAGTGCTAGATGAATCTGTATCAAAAGACATACGTGATACTACAGACATAAGATTTTGTCCGTTCGCTCTTACATAATCAGTATATTCATGTAGAGGTTTACGCTCTGCTGTGCCATTACCAAATATAGATTGTGAAGGTAAAGTTACTTGATATACATCACCATTAATATCATCAGCACGAACTACAGCAATACGTCTGCTAAATCTACAAGCTTTTGTGCCGTTTGGCCCTGAACCTTTTACGTTTTTAGGACATTCTGCACAAGTTGCTCCTTGTGGTGTTTCTACTTTTGAATCTGGCTTAATACTATCTTGTGTCCAACACACAGGAGGTTGTAGTTTTTCGCCTGGCTTGTATTCTCCAGCAAAATACATTCTATGAACATGTGGTGATGCGTTAACAATAACTACATCAATATGCCTTGACTCTGATTTGTCAATTTCTTTACCATTTACCATTAATCTAAATATATTATTACGTATTGATATACGTTTAGAAGTAATAGAACTTCCAGTAATATTTTTAGTAAACCCATCGTCACGTTTAGCAGCAGTTGTTACTGCGCCACTTTGAAACACGTCTATATCGGTGCTCATTCAGCTTTCTCCTTATTTTTATTTTTACGAATTACCACAGTATACTCACTTGTTGTTTGTAAACCGGGTGGAACTAAGTCAGGGTTTTCTGCTAAAAACTCCTTAACATTACCTTGACACAAACGTTTCTCCATTAACTCTAAAGCATTATTGTCTTTTAAAAACTTATACATATTAGGCCAATCGCTTGTCCAATATCTAGACTTTAATGATCTTGTTAATGTGCCAGCGTTTGTTTTAATGCTTGATACATTTAACTTTTCACAAGCTTCATTTAATGCGTTCTGCACATGAGCTCTTTTCTCTTTGATGTCTTTTATTTTAGATTCAAGATCAGCAATAGCTTCACGCATATTGATATCAGCTTGCATTAACTTCTCAAGCTTGTTATCTTCAAATTCTTCCATGAACTCTCCTATTTATTAACTTGACTTTATATAGTATCAGCTTTGTTAACTTTGTCAAGTATTTAAATACCAATTTCTTCTTTAAATAAATCAATTAGTTTGTCGTGATTTTTTATTTTTTGACTTAAGTATTTGTATATTTTTTTCTCTACCGGACTTCCTTGTAAG
>Ga0208785_1000286_pt1 | contig 22737 bp, 29 predicted proteins | sample DEB08_DNA_2_FD_185499 | JGI IMG/M metagenome (GOLD analysis project Ga0208785, IMG submission 185499) | Aqueous microbial communities from the Delaware River and Bay under freshwater to marine salinity gradient to study organic matter... | ecosystem: Environmental > Aquatic > Marine > Coastal ...
AACTTTGTCCGCAACTTCACCAGCCTCTCCGGCCAAACCGAGAGCGGGGTACGTCACCTTAGAAGATTCGGGATAGATGGCAAACTTACGCGCTTGCATCTGGTAGTTGTTGAGGTTCCAGTTTTCTTTGATCACTGTTCCCTCCCGAAGGTTACCTTGACTATGTTGGTATCCGGATCGTGCTTCACTTCGGGACCGTTGCCTGTCTCTGCAACCATAGCCTCCTGTGTAGCCTCGAACTGTAGGCGGGCGATACCCGCAGCCATCACGCGCTCGAAATCCGTCTCCATCAGTTCGACGAGTCCGGAAAGTATAACTGCACCCGCCGGGATGTACTCGTCATCCTCATCGTCTGTAGTGGTATCATACGCCGTCATCATAACGTGATCGTCGTCGTCACTCTGCCGAAAGACGAGGTACCACCGTTCGGGTAGCAGACCCGCCTTCTCTAACATTCCCTGCATATCTTTATCGTCCATTCTTGCACCACTCCTCTGGGATCGAACCCTCTGCCCACTCGAATTTGTGCTTGGTAGCCCAGTCAGCGTAGGTGGTTTTCGAGCCTTTGTAAATCTTGTTGTTTGCTCGTAGGAATACGAAGCGTATGTCGAGGTCGGGGTACTGTTCCTTGACGAGCAGCATCTTCATGCGGTCACCCTTGTCGAGGTGCCCCTTCGCTTCGACGTAAATGTTCGTCTCCGGGATGTAGAAGTCCGGCGTGTACGTGCGCGGCTTGGGTATGTACGTCAGCTTCGTCATTTCGTACTCGTATGGTATGCCCTTCTCAGACAAGGCCCGGGCGAGGTTGAGTTCGAATGTCGAACGAAATCCGGCCTTCATAGCCGAACTTTGCTTCATAGACGCATTCCGACGGACGCTAGCCTTTTTAGCAGATACCCTGCCAGTCTTGGGGACAGACGTTCCAAAGGCGAGAATTCGTTTGTCAAGCGAGTCAGTGGGACGCATACATTTACTCCGGAGTTTGCAAGGCGACTAATCTTCCCGATCTCAGCCTCGACGGTTGTAATGTCACGCTTCTCCGTCTCGGAGGATAGCGCACCTAAATCACTGAAATTGTTACGCAAAGTCAGGGGCAAGCCGCGCTCGTGCTGTCGGAGGAAGACAGTCTTGCGTTCACCACCCGCACCAACGTGAGACTCGATGTACACGTGGTACATGTCATTGTTGAGTTCTAAGAGTTCTAAGTCGTAGTCTCGAATAAAAACGTACGCCACATCATAGCTCCTTTGTCTTGAGCCGTGTGTACCACACCTTCGGAGGAGACTTGGCTTGTGACGTTACCCGCTCGTGGAGGATAGCGTCAGGCCAGCAGTGACCACGAAAGCCGCAGAGGCCGCACTCTTTCGGCAAGACTTTGTTGCCGGTGCGGAGTACCTCACCCTTCCGCTTGTACGTTTCGTACTCGTCGGGGTACGGCTTGAACGGTTGCACGTCGGGGTTGGCAAGGAAGTTGACGCGCCATCCAGCCTCGAACATGTATGCAGCACGATCATCACCTGTCCAGTCGTACGCCTCGACGATGGCAACTTCACCGCTCGACTTGTTGATGACGATCCATCCACCGAAGTCCAAGCCTGTGGCGGCACCGTACAAGTGTCCCTGCATGACGTACCCGAACGGGTCATCATTCTTGATGTGTTCGTAACCACCAGAGCCAGTGAACTTGTTCTTGAAGGCCCAGTCACTTGCGGATTTGATATCCCAGACGCGCTCCTTTCCGTCGTCACCCCGTATGATAACGTCGAGCGTACCCTTTACGGTGACGCCCTCGATCTCTAGGGAAACTTCTTTCTGGAAGTCCACGATGTCGATACCGGCCTCGCGCATCACGAGCATGAGTAACGCCTCAGTCAAGTCGCCGAACGCAAATCGTGCGATGCTGTTGTACTGCATCGACTCCTCGACGCCGTGCTTGTCCAAAACCTGCTGACACAGGGGCTTGCCCAAGCCGGACATACGAATGCGGTACTCGCGCTTGCGGCCCCCGAACTGCTTCTCGATGGCCTCGCGAGATTCTTTAACGAAGAGTTCGAGGTTCTCCGGGGAGACTTTTACGTCCCCCCGAATTGCCCGACTCATGTAGTCTTGGATGTTAAGCAGCATCTGTGAAGTCCGATGCCAAGTCCGAATCATCTTCGGTCATCTGAAACTTCACCTGCTCCTTGTACTCGCGAAGCACGGCTTCGTTGTGTCCCTTGATTGTGTCGTGGAACTTAACAACGAGTTCTTTGTCCTCGTTCGAAAGACCGGGAACACTGTCGAGTGTCGGCACCGGAGTCCAGTACGTGATGCTTCCCTTCTTATTGCGATGGGTACGCAGAAGGATGCTGCAGTGTGCCATGATCTTGTCTTGACGACCGAGACCTTGAATGAAGTCAGCAATCGGCTTGAAGCCGGACTTCTTGAAGTACGCAATCATCGGCTTGTTTTCGACTACGACCTCATCCCCAGCACCGGTCTTAAACGTACCGCTGATCGTGCCGTAGATCACTTGATTACAGATCACGGCACGGCTCTTGAGGTAGGCCGGGTGTTGCTGATCAAGCTTCTCTTCCTCTTCACGAGAGAGACGACCGCACTTGTTGCCGCCCTCTGTGTCAGGGAACGTACCGCCGAACCCCGGCTTCTGGACAGACTTGCACGAGAAGCCGCCCTTGCCTTCGTTCATCGTCGAGTCCCACATCGAATACTCGAAGGTACGCATGAGAGGCTGTATCTTAACTTCCGGCGCGTAAAGGAACTCGCCGTCGATAAAAATCTTCCAGTCACCGCGCGTCAAGGGACTACCGGTGTCAGTTTCCTGATCGTAGTTGATGCTCAGGCGTGGAAGACCGACACGATCTCCACCGCCCCCACCCTGTCCGGTGAGCTTCTTTAGTAGATCAGTGTCGTCACTCTGCAACGCAGAAACGAGTGCGTCCATGTTGTTATTCATTTCCATGATTTCTGTTCCATCCATATCCTTTACTCCTTTACGATTGGATAGTCGGTAACGGCCATCTTACAGTTCTACTTCGTGCAAGTCAAGCCAATTTTTACCTGCTTTGATCTCTATTCCGACGGGCATGTTGTACGTGACACCATAACGTCGAACAGTTTCAAAGGGTAAACTCAGCATAGCGTGTTTCATCATGTCTATGCAAATATTTTTTTCGTCCGGGTGTACGTCCATCACAATCGAATCGTGTACCGTGTTACAGATAACGCTCCGTACGCCGGAATCGCGTACGACCTTCTCTAAGGCGACGAGAGCAATAGGAAGCAAGTCAGCCGTAGCGAACCCCTGCACCGGGTAGTTACAGATCGAGGTGCGGTGGGTAGCCGTGCCGTACTTTGTCCAGCGGGCATCGGGGAAGGCGTACTCCCGTCCGGACGGAATGGCGATTACTCGCTTCTCAACAGCCGTACGCTGGAGGTAGTCGTGCCACTGGGTAATACCCTCGTACTTCTCCTTGAACGCCCTGTAGTAGCGTTGTTGAGCCTCTGTGCCGGTCGTGCCCCCATAGAGAGGCTTGAAGGTGTGTGCCTTCGCCTCTTGTCGTGTGCAGCCGATAACGGATGCGGTGTAGTTGTGTACGTCCGTTCCATCCCGTACGTCGATGTACGCCTGTGCATCGTTGGCAAGGAACCCGGCAACCCGAAACTCTAGCTGCGAATAATCTCCTTCAACGATGAAACCACCCTCGAAGCGGCTCTCGACCACCTTGCGTATAGCGAAGGTATTTCCACGTGGCATATTCTGAAAGTTAGGATTGCGAGACGAAAGGCGACCCGTCGCCGTAACACACTGCATAAACTCCGGATGGATGAATCCCTTCTCATCGACATTGTTCTTGATCCCTTCTACGAATGTGTTGAGGTACGTACGCAACGCATTGAACCGGACGTACCCCGTGACAAACTCACGAGCCGGACCGGACAACTCGGACGAGCGTACGTCGAGTGTCTCCTTGTCCGTACGAAACCCTGCAGAGGCCACGTCGTACGAATCTCGCGGTGATATCTTGAACCCGGCAACTTCCGTACTCGGTATGTAAAGAACGCCGACACCATCGCACCGCTTGCACACACGTACCGCTTTGCCGAGCGTACCGTCCTTCTTCGTTACGCGGTTACGACCGTGACCGTTGCACCCGGTACACGTTTCGGCACGTGTCTTGTAAACGATGTCGGTCATACGACGTACGGTCTGGTTGAACTCACGCCGGGAGAAGCGGGTACGCTGCTTCGGCTTCATCGTTGCGCCGCGCTGTTCCATACCCAAGTTGAATGTACGCGACCAAGCCTTCTTGTCCTTAACCTTACGAGAGTAGAGTAGCATCGACCGGTCATCGGGGCTTGTCAGGCTAACAGGCGTGTCGCCCATCGCGTCACGCGCCAAGTCGTTGAGACGCGCCTCTAAGGACTCTAGCTCTTCGGTATACATCTTCTCGATCTCGTCGAGCGTATCCATGTTTATCTTTAGGCCGACACGCTCGACACGAGCGAGTACGTCTGTCATTTCAAGCGATAGCTTTAGTGTGGGTATCAAGCCCTTTTCCATCGAACAACTCCTCGAATGTTACGCCAAAGGCGTCTAGCTGTTTTAGTGCAATCTCTTCCGTAGCCTTTACGTCGGCTACTCCGTACTCTCGTACGATTTCCCACGGTATGTCGTAGAACGTCTTGCCATTCTCGATATACGGCGAAACAAGGTCAGTCTCCTTTTGGGTGACACCATACTTCCTTGCAAGAGCAGCAAGTCCGAGAGGCCAACGCCGTGCCTTCGAAAGTATGTATTCAGCAACCATCGTATCATAGATGTCTCCGTCGTAAGTAAAGCCACACTCGCGTATCCACTGCAAGTCGAACTTTATGTTTTGGCCGACGAGTACGTCAGCGAAGGAAAGGGCGCGTTGAAAGTTGTCGTACGCACCCGCTGTGGTCGGCTCGGTCGAGTGGTAGTAGCAGTCGTAGTCAACGCTGCTGGTGAGCCACTTGTACCCGATGGACACCAAGCGGTTGCCGAAGTATGGCAGAGGCGTGTAGCCCCCGCTCGGCTTCTCCACGTGCGTCGTCTCGACATCAAAAGTGAGTACGTTCATCAGTAGTATACCCCTCGCTGTACGTCGATGTTCGCGTTGATCATGTCGTGGTATCCGTTGATTTTGTTCTTCGAGATACACACGTGCCGAACCGTGTTGGTCACGTCACTCGCACCCGTCTTGCCGATACCGATGATGATGTCGGCCTCACCCGCCTTACCCGTACGCGAATTGTCGAGCATCGAGTAGTCAATAAATTGACGGTCGTGCGCTTCGTAACTCGCCTGACTCACGGCCCAGACGAGGCAGTCGTTGCGCTTGGCGATCTCCCGTGCCTTCACGTACGTTTCCTTCAAGCGTTCGTCTCCCCGGTTGTACTCGCCACCGATACGAAACTTGTCTAGCTGGTCCATGAACATCACGTCCGGCTTGTTGAGTTTGGCGTAGTCATCCGCCTCTTCGACAGACGTACCCACCGAATCCATGATTGTCAGGTACGGTGCGATGTCACGGGCGTACACGGTACGCATCCGCTCACGGTCCGCCTTCATCTCGTCCTTTGTTATTCCGACAAACGACTGAATGATACGCAGCTTAATCTTCTTTGCCGGTTCCTCGTTTGCCCAGTACGTCACCCTGAACCCCTGACGAATGTACGACGCCGCAAGGAAGCAGCAGAATGTTGTCTTTCCGACTTCCGGACGCGCAAACAAGATACCCAAGTTGCCCCGGTCTAGGCCCGGTACGTGTTCCCGGATCAACTCGAACTCAAAAGGGAAGTCGGGTTCTCCCGTGTTTTCATCCAAGAGTGTGTCGATGTCATCCTCGACGACACTGTACGTCGTCTTGTCAGAAATCCGACCATCCTCTACAACGTCAATTAACTGACGCAAGCCGCCGAAGTCCTCACTTTCTCCGGTGAAGATTTCGATTGCCTTCTCCCCGATCTGACGCGCACGATCACGCAGCCAGAAATTATTCACCAAGTCGAGATATAGGTCGTGCTTGTCAGGCATACCCGCTTCGAGTTCCGCGATCAACTCCTGTGCCTTCTCACGCGTGGAGTCCGGCATCGCAGGGTTCCTGTCGTTGAACAAGGCACCGAGTTCGCGTACGTTTACCGACGTACCGTATTGCGTGTGCGCGTACGATATCACGTCGAACACGTCACGCATCTCTCCGGTGAACATGTCTCGTGTCACGATGTTCGACACCTTCGTGAAGAAGTCGTTGTCGAGTACGAATCCGAGTACCTGTTTATCGATTGATATGGGATCGTAAGAAGTCATTCCGTTCGTCCTTTTCCATGTTCTTCAAGTCCGTGTGCAACACCATCAGGCGTGTCGGTACGTGCGAGTGGAGCGTTCGTATCATCGTAATTGCCTTATCAGTCGCGTCTTTGTCAAGAGCGACGAACACACGGTCATATTGTTTCAAAACCTCGATGTGTTCCGAAAGAAGATTAGTACCTAAGAGGGCCACGCCCGAGACAACACCGCACACACTACAAGCAGAGGCACAATCTTCCACAACACAGGCAACAGATGTACCTGTGCCAGAAACAAAAGGACTTCTACTTGATCCATAACGATACCACTTAGGGCCACGTCCATCTAAACTCCTTCCTGCCGCATCCACGACCTTGCGTCCGTCTCGTATCAAAAAAACCACGCGGTTCATCCGTACGTCGTACCGTATGTCCGCCGCCCCGGAAAGGTACGCATCGTACGCCCCGACCTTGCGGAGGTACGATTCCGCCTCGACACGACGAGACACGCTGACGAACGTGTCGGGTATCTCGTAAGTGTTACTAGTACGGGGAGGCGGAACCGAAGCCGCCGACCGTTCGAAAACGTGCTTGCTCGACGTACGAGACAAGGTTATACCAGTACGTCCGGACACGTTGCAGTCCGCATGAAAACAGAACCACACCCGCTGCAACCCGTTGTCCGTAACCGAGAAGGTATTCTTCTTGGCGCACACCGGACAGTCGGAGCGGTACTTGGTGTTCGGTACGATGTCGAGACTTTCGACGTACGTTTTTAGCCACGATGGTGATTTCATGTACGCGACGATAATCGACATCGGAAACCTCGTCAACCACAAAATTTTTCTTGACAAGACGCCGACGCCAATATATCTACATATTACAATCCCCCCTATAGGGAAATAATCTTATGAAAAAAATCAACAAGATAAATCCTATAGCTAAAGAACTTCCTAAATATGGGAAGCGGGTTGTGCCCGACAAACGTCGGACAAAAGAAAACAAACGACTTGCAAAAGAGGTACGCGATGCCAAGACCACCGAAGATTGACGAGCCGACCAAAACGTACAATTTGTTACTTTCCGTTGCGGTGTACGACAGGCTAGCCAAACACGCCGAACGTCTCCACGCAAAGAGTATCAATCAAGTCTCGGTTGGTGACCTGATACGGGAGGGTATCGATATTTACTTGGAGGCACTCGACGATGACGACTACGAAGGGGGAAATGTAGATGCGAAAGATTAAGCTGTTCAAAGACCGAAAAGATAACGACCTCTTACCGTACGTTGTATCGAAAGATAATCGGCACGAAGTCGTCGCTCCGGTGTCATCCGTACGCATCGGAGAGACAAGTCGCGAACTCGTGAAGTCGGGGCAGTGCATCGACTACGCACGATGGGTTGCCTTGTACGTCGGAAAAAATCACGACGAGTGCAAAAAGTGGCTTGACAAGCACAAAACGGTAGTGTTAAAACTGGGCATACCTTACGAGGTGTCATCGTAGGGTACGTTTCTCCTGTGTTACTACCGCTGGGCGGGACTGGTTTTCGGACTGGTCCCGCTCTTTTTTTTTTCTTGACACTCCCACCCACATACCTGTATGACAAATTATACACACAAACAGAAGGGAAACAGACATGCCTTATTTTGCACTGATTAACGGGGGTACAGAAGCCGAAGAGGCCACCATCGGGCTGGCCACACCGGAACAGATGGAAAAGTTTGTAGACGACGGGGTGATATCCGGTCGTTACAAGCCTCTCAAGGATGATCTGATCACTGTGACCATTGAAGACACGAGGATCGACCCTAGAACTTTGAAAAGAGGAGTTGTCAAAGCTTACCTGTGGGACTTTAAAGGTGGGAAAGATCCGTATAAAGTAGATGACTGGGACGTAGACGAGGGTTGAAGAGATGCGGACGATTGAGAACCACGTCGAACGGTGCCACTGCTGGGAATGCGGTGGTTACGGCAAGAAGGAGTACGAACAGGCTGTCCCGGACCCAATCCGGGGTGGCGACCTTGTCGGTGTCATGGGTGAGTGCGATGGCTGCGAGGGTAACGGCGAACTGTTACGCGCAAAGATAACGCAGACGACGGTGATCCGTGCCTTCCTCACACAGGCGAAACACGCACTCGAAGACATCGAACTGCTTGACACAGACCTCGACGCCATCTATGGCAAAATAGATGACGCAATCGGTGACATCGAACGCTACGAACGAAAGGTAGGGACACGTGAAGAAGAGTGACTGGATAATTGTGTACGCTTACGGCGAGTGGCAAGTCTCTGACGGCCCCGTCGGCAAGCGCAGCACGTCGTATGACTTCAAGACGCGAAAGGAAGCGGAAGAATGGGTAAAGTCAAGGACTGGGTAATCGAGATGGAAGAGGACGCATCGTACATGACGCGCCAAGAATTCGTTGACAAGCACGGCGAAACCGTGATCGAATTTTACGATGAACTCCAACTGAAATGGCAGTACGATCATGCAGAACCACCCGAACCGGATTTCGATGCTGACTGAACCAGAGGACGATCCGCGTCTGGAAAATGTAGCCGACAAACTGACCACACTACGGCGGCAAATCGACGAAGCAGACTGGAACGGCGAGGACGTGACAAACGTACAACGCCAAATGGCAAAACGCTTGACGCAAATGGTAAACGAGGGGACGCTATGGCTACCAAAATTCTGACAAATGACAAACGCCAGACGCTGACAAAAACCAGACGAGACAAACCGACCACGCTTTCCCGCGAACACGTCTGCGATAACTGCGGCGAACCCGCCATGATCGAGGAAGGCGACCGCTTGCGCTGTCCGTCGTGCTGGCTCCGGGAACAGGGCCGGAAAATAAAACCGCTTGACCACAGCGGATATCGCCCGTAACTTGTCCCCATCGTTTTCTAACGAAGGGAAATAACGACATGGCAAAACAAGCCACACTATTTGATCATGAGTGCATGATCCACAACATCATCGCGGTTTACCGTGACGCCGACGCCGTACAATACAACGAGGGCTTGGCGTGGTATTCGGACGCACAAAAGGCGGCGCACGATATCGCGGTAAAATATGACATTGCCGTTTATATTGTGGCTGCTGTCATCGCCGCGCTTTCACCCAATAACAAATGGTCCCGTAACGTGACAAACGCGGCGACACTAATTGACGCTTTCCTGCGCGGCGACGGCATCGATTCCGTGAAGGTCTCAACCTACAACAAGATGAAGGCGAAAGCTTGGGACATCTTGGCGGCGCGTCCGGACTACGACGGCGCAAAAACGATGCTCAAGGGGCAGAAGATCACGTCCTTTTTCATGGACATCATGGGCGAATTCAACGTGACAATCGATGGCCACGCCCGGAATATCGCTTACAATGAACGAGTCGGATTGGCTGACGACCGGACAAACATCGGCGTCCGTGAATACCGCGCTTTGCAAGCCGCTTACGAAGAGGCGGCGCGGCGCGTCGGTCTCATGCCGTACCAGTTACAGGCGATCACTTGGCGCGTTTGGCGGGACCGTCACGGCATCACGTGACAAACGCGGCGACACTATAAAAATTGGGGACCGGCTAATGGTTTCCTTGCTCGGCGCGTTCTGGGGCGGGGCGGGACTTGCGGGCCGGTCGGATCGACGGCGAGACGATGGGGCCGGTTGATCGCCCGCCGGGGCTGCTGCCGGGGCCGGTACGTTTTTTTTACTTGTTACGAATCCCCGACGGTGGCATTGTGAGGGGACTGGCCGAGCGGGCCAGCGATACCAGCATGATAGGAGAAACAAAATGTTGGACATGATACCTTTTGAAGAGACCGCCGCAGCGAAGGCAAAAGCACGGGGCGGCGATATCTGGGTGACCCATCGCAACATCGAAGACGTTTCGCTTTATGAGCGATATGGCAAGATTCGCCGGGTGCCGATCGAGGCTTTGACCTCGACGCCCGACCTGACACCGTCCGGGGAAGTTATCCGGGACATTGTCGAGCCGCAGCGCATGGATGACTTCCACGCTTTGCAAAACACGGCGACCGGTGGCCTGTTGAATGTCCGGCCTGTCGGGAAATCGTACGCGCTAGTGCCGCACGATGGCCTCTTTAAGGCGCAGGCTGACTTGTTGGCCGCGTCGGACTTGCCACTTGATAACGTCGAGGTCGTAGATCGCATCTATGAAGAAGGGGCACGGGTTCATCGTACGATTTATTTCCACGACCTCGAAGACCTGTCGATTACGAAAGACGGCCAGCAGGACAAGGTGCGCTGCCGGATGGACATGTTTAACAGCGTCGATATGTCTTGGGCTTTGCAAATCTTCTCGGGTGCCTATCGCGACCTCTGCCGGAATACTTTGGTATTTGGTGGGGAAAAGGCTTACCACCAGCGGAAGGTTCATCGCGGGGCGGTATCGCCGGAAGCTATGATCGCAAAAGCGACTATGGGGCTTTCGATGTGGCAGGACCAGCGCGACGTTATGGACCGCTGGCGGAATTCGCCGCTGACTGATCGCCAATTTGCCGACATCTTAAAAGAGACGATCTGCCGCAAGAACACGAAGGCGGCAGAAGCCGACGAACGCTTGTCGGTGAATGAGTCACGCTTGAATTGGCTGCTGGAGCGGTTTGAAGAAGAGCGGCGCGAACTGGGCCATACGCTTTGGGCCGGTTACAATGCTCTGACCCACTGGGCCACGCACTTGCCGGACGCCCGTGACCGGGGCCGCAGCGAACGCAAAAGGTACACGCGGAACGAGCAGGTCCGGGCTATCGTCGATGGGCCGTCTTGGCGGTACCTCGAGGGGCTTGCGGCGTAGGGATGGAAGCGATTTTATTCCTATATCGCGTCTGCGTTTGCATAATCCTGATCCTTGTTTTGGGGATCATTTTCAACGTCACATGATCGAAGGAGAAACGAAAATGACGTTCAACAACATTCCGAAAAACCTTGTTAATGACCTGTGCGGTTGCCTCGATCGGATCGAAGCCGCAATTCGTACCGATGAGGCGGCGAAAGAGCGGGAGCGGATCGCTGACCTGTTCCGGGCGGAATTCCCGGAGCGGCCAGTCGCAAAGCCACCGGTTGAAAACGTACCCATGACGGGCTTGCACGGTGAGCCGCTGCACGAACCCGCCCCGCAGCCGGAAGGCTTTTGTGAGACCCATCGGCGGCTGATCGCCCGCCTGTCAGAGGGTACGTTTTACGCCGTGCCGACACTGGCGGGGCATCTCAACGTCAAGAAGGATTCGATCTATGCCTATCTGTGCGGCATCAAAAAGGCGGGTTATCAGCTTGAGGTGCGGAACACCGGCAACTTAAAAGGCGGGTACCGGAATATTTACCGGCTTGCCAAGACCGGCTGAAAAACGTACAACGATGGGGCGGGGCGCTGTTGTCCCGCCTCAACCACGAAAGGATGAAACGATGAAAACCACCCTTCAAAAAGAAATGACCGTTTCCGACGCCCGCGATACCGTCGTACTCACCGAGACAGAAGCCCGCGCCATCCGCAACATGGTTTCAGGCATCCGGACACAGGTGGACGCCCTCGAAAGCGTTTTAGAGTCTTCCGGCATCAGTAGTTGGATATCCAAAAACAGTCCGCGCAGTCTTGCCAACTTTGAATTTAAGATCACCGACGAATAAAAACGTACCCGAATATCCCCAATTGGCCCGCTTGGCATAGTCCGGCGGGCCTTTTTTTGTGCGCGGTGTGGTTAAATGCTTTGCGGTTTGTAATGGCGGGATAATTCGGCGGGGCTTGCGTTCGGGGATTGCTGGCCTTTCCGGCATCGATCAATGGCATCGGGACATTAGGGGGATGACAAAAAGAGCAACGCGCGGGTGTGCGCGGCGTGTAGCCCATTGTGATTCCGGCGGGATTATTCGGCGAGTACGTTTTGCGGGGCGGTGGGCACCTCGGCGAGGTGATCCTGTGACAAGAAAAACTGAAATAAATCCGCCGTGCGCGTGGGTACGCATGGGCCACCCGGGGTACCCCCGCATTTGCATGCAATACCGCCATCAATTTTATTTTTTTGGAGTAACCGGGGTGTATAAAAACGTACGCCCCCGGGAGGCACCTTAATCCCTCAATGTGCTATAAGAATATATAGCTCTTTGAGGGAATAAGGCGGGGGCGGACAAAACGTACCCCTTTGGGGAAAGGGCGGGGGAGCAAAACGTACCCCTAACGTGGGGTCGGGGCGGGGTATATAGTTTACCCCGGCGGGCCTTAAGCCCAGTGTACAGTCGAAAATCGCTTTTGTCAAGAAAAAAAGTTGACACCCCGGTTATTCATCGCTATACTTAGGGCGTGAACCACACTTTTACCCGTCACACCACCCCATAAACGCTTCCGTTTTAACAAAGTTGGTACGACGCACGTGTGGTTCACCTCAATTCAAAGGAAAAACCCCGTGTTCACCGCAATCGTATTCGCGTGTACGTTTCATATCACGCAAGAATGCCTCCGTTTCGAGGATACACGGGGTCCGTACGCCACAGAAGAGCGGTGTATCGAGCGGATCGTCGAAATGACCGCGAATATTCGCTCTATATCCCCCGAATTCCGAGTTGTACGTACGACGTGCGTACCTAATCCCGGACTAGCGACGTAAAAAATGAACCTCTTACCCCAACAAAAGCCAAAAGAGCGCACCCTCACGCCTCAACAACAAACGTTTTTAGACCTGTTGTTCGAAAACGGTGGCAATGTCACCGCCGCAGCGGTAGACGCGGGCTACTCGAAGGGTTCGAGCCAGTGGCTCAAGAAGACTTTGGCTGACGAAATCGTAGAACGTACGAAAGACATCCTTTCCGTGAACGCAATCAAGGCAGCTAACCGCCTCGTCAGTACGATTGACAACCCCGCCCCAGAACGCGGAGACGACCTGCGCCTCAAGGCAGCAGAATCACTCTTGACACGTGTCGGAGTGAAAGCCCCCGAGCAGGTAAACCACAACGTAACGGCAGTACACGGCGTCGTCCTGTTGCCACCGAAGAATGAGGTAGTTATCGATGGAACTCCCTAGCAATGTAATGAAAAGCTTAAAGGGCGAGAAACCCACGTACGAAGAAATTCAGCGGGACGTTATGCGTATCGCACGTGAAAACGACTTAACTGACGAACAAGCGGGTATCTTGATGAAGCGAAAGCTCCGTCAAGCCGGACTCGAAGTGAAGGATATGCGTTATGGCGGAAAAGCCTGTCGTGGACGAAAAGCAGCCGGAAGCGCCGAGAAAGCGCGGTAGGCCAAAGCGCGATCCGAATGCGCCTAAAGCCACATATCAACTCTCTACAAAAGAACGTGCGAGACGCGCGGCGACGAAACGTGTTAACGCCGCCAAGCGACGTGCCCAAAAGACAAGCAAGGCCGCAGAAGACAAACGCCGCTACGCCCGTCAACTCGAAGAAAAGGTCACAAAAGTTGAAGAAGCTCTCAAAGGCAATAAGTCTGCCACAGTCGATCTTGGGGATTTGGATGATCTGCCTAGCGCAGTGGCAGACCTCGTCGGCGAAAGCGAAGTCGTTTTTCAACCGAATAGCGGACCTCAGACGGACTTTCTTTCGGCGGGTGAACGAGATGTTCTCTACGGGGGAGCAGCCGGGGGTGGTAAATCTTTCGCTCTCTTGGCCGATCCTCTGCGCTTCTGTCACAACCCTAATCATCGTGGGCTTCTTCTTAGGCGTACTCTCGACGAGCTAACCGAACTCATCGACAAGTCACGCCAGCTATATACAAAGGCGTTCCCCGGTGCCAAGTTCCGTGAGTCGAAGTCCACGTGGGTTTTTCCGTCGGGTGCAACAATCTGGTTCACGTATCTCGACAAAGACAAAGACGTAACCCGTTTTCAGGGTCAAGCGTTCAACTGGATAGGTATCGATGAGATAACGCAATACCCCACACCGTACGTTTGGGATTACCTTCGCTCTCGTCTCCGTGCAACAGACCCGGAGTTGCAGCAACATTTGTACATGCGCTGCACAGCCAACCCCGGTGGTGTCGGCGGCTGGTGGGTCAAGAAAACGTACATCGATGGGATCGAACCGAACAAGCCTTTTGCTGCGTTCGACATAGACACCGGAAAAGAATTCCTGTGGCCCCCCGGTCACGAGAAAGCAGGTCAGCCCCTGTTCCTTCGCAAGTTTGTACCGGCACGGCTGACCGACAATCCCTACCTGATGGCAGACGGCCAGTACGAGGCTATGCTCAGGTCGCTCCCGGAAGTCGAGCGAAAGCGGCTTCTCGAAGGTGATTGGGACGTGGCGGAGGGAGCGGCCTTCCCCGAATTTTCGAGATCGAGACATGTGGTCGAACATTTTGAACTTCCAACCAACTGGCCCCGCATACGTGCGGCAGACTACGGGTACGCGAGTCCGTCGTGCGTTCTATGGGGGGCTATTGACTGGGATAACAATATCTGGGTTTATCGCGAACTATATGCTAAACACTTGACAGCAGAAGAGTTGGCTGATAAAATACTAGAAGCAGAGGAGCTAGACCCACAACCGCACTACACCGTCTTGGACTCCTCGTGCTGGAACAAGACGGGTTTCGGACCCTCGATAGCAGAGACGATGATGCGAGTCGGTGTGCGTTGGACGCCATCCGACCGTAACCGCATACAAGGCAAGATGGAAGTACATCGCCGCCTCGCTAACGACCCGTACACCGAAGAGCCTCGCCTTCGCATCTTTTCAACGTGTACGAATACCGTAAAGCAACTCGCGGGCATACCCCTATCAAAGTCGAACTCTGAAGACGTAGACACGAAAGCTGAAGATCACGCATACGACGCTCTTCGCTACATGGTGATGACACGTATGAGTGGGTACGCTTCGATCCATCAGCAACTCGGCGCAATCAAGAACCAAGTGTACCAAGTACAAGACGCGACATTCGGATACTAATCGATGGCAGACGAACCGACAAGCATAAATAAAAACAAGTCTGCTGTAGATATCTTGATAGATAGCTTAAAGCTAGACTTAAAAGAGGTACAAAAATTTGACACGATAGATGCCGCATATTTTGGTGGTAAGGCAGGTACAACAGTACCAGTTCCAAAAAAATTTACTGCCGAACAAACTCTCTCTTTTATGAGGATGTTTCCTTCTACTTATCCACTTGCGGATGAAAACGCTTACTTCGGAATTGCAAGCGCATTGACTACGGAATCTCCTGAGTTATTTGATATAGACAGCTTTGATGCTTACGAAAAAAAATTTGGAAAGACTATGGAGATGCAAGAAAAGGGTGCATCTGCATCTAAAAATATAACAACAGCAAAGACACCGAAAGCAGCAAACGTGGCAAATATCATGGAAACACTCGATCCAAAGATAGCTACAATACGAGAAGTTGCACAGGCGTACGCTACGAAGAATAAACGTGGGGACGCCTTCGTCACATCCTCCGTACAGTTCTTTAAAGACATCGCTGACGAACCCGGCTCTGCTATGCGCCTCTTTGAAAAGGACGCAGATGGAATCACTCTCCTCGCCCGTACGTTCAAGGATAGTGAAGACACGTCAACCGTCAAGACTGCTATGCAAAACTTGCGGCAGGTTGGCTTGACGCTTAAAGGATTGTACGGACCGGACACTCCTGAATACAAACTCCTCCCAGACAAATCCCCAAATACGGACCTCAACAATCGAATCTTCGGACGCTCCGAACCTGCAAAGGCAGTATCTGAGGTCTCAATCAATCCGGATAAGGCCAAGATGAGCGAGTTGTTCGCGGGTGTTGCACAGTATCTCGACGATCCCAAGACTCGTCCTATTGCACAAGCAATCATTTTTAATTTGAACACGGGCCTACGTCCTAACGCTGCGGCAGGTCTCAAAGTAACATCTTACAAGCCTGACAGCGGTGCTATTTATATCGAATCAGAAGCAAAGGGTGCGAAGGGACGTGCTGTCAATATTCCCTTGAACCCGATTGCAGATAGCATCTTGCAACAGAACCTAGCTGCTGGCAACAAAGACTTTTTCTTTGTCAAGGAAAACGGGAAGCCCGTAACCTCACAAGACATGACTGATCTCTTGAAGACAGTGAAAGTGGAGGACATTGCATTCGATGCAGCAACACGTCGTTACTTTGACACTCTCGCCCCCGAAGGTTTTACCGGTAAGAAGGGTTCACAACTTCTTCGAAATGTTCACGCTACAGTCGGACGATCGATTGGTATCGATCAAGACCGCCTCGCGTACCTTCAAGGTCGTAGTCTCAAGTCGGCAGGTAAAAGCAGCACAGGCGAATTGACAACCTATCAGCAAGCCTTCCCCGGTGCGGTCGGAGAGGTTGATAGGGCAAACGCAAATATGTTTGCAAGTTTCTGGGGTGATGCTGCGGCAGAGGCTGGATTTAATATCGGGGAACGCATCCCGATGCCAACAGAAAGAATCACTACTCAAACTCCCGGATATGAAGGATACTTTGAACTGCCTACACAAGAGGCACCCGTTAAAGTAGCTCCGGAAGCAGACGCGCCTCTGCCAACCAGTCCCGCCGACTTCGATGATGACACAAAGGCTGCCCTCAAGAAGGGTGGTTTTAACATCGACTATTCGAAACTTCCTTCGAGACTTTTAGGACCACTCGGCTTAGGCTTAACGACTGCGGCGGCTATTACGACAGGGACTGCTGTTAGACAACGAGCAGAGGCTATGGGCATACCTGATCCTCTCGCAAAGACAGCCGGTGTAGTTGCCGGAGCATCCGAGTTCCTGCCTGTGCCGCCATCAGACGTAGCAGAAGTACAGCCTGATCCGTTCTCAATGCGTCCTGTTGAGCGGGCCGCAGCAGAGAGTGAAACAGTTCGCGAAGGCTTGAAGACCACTGGTCAACTTCAAGAGGCCGCGCCACGGGAGACCCGGAAAGCTGCTCCCGCACCAATCGACGATAGCTTTCTAACAATGTCACCATAAAACAAGGGGAGTAACCCGATGCCAGACAACAACTATAACTACGGTGCTGACTACATCATGAATTCGCCGAACACTTCGGTTGATGACGCGATGGGTTCAGACAAGTTGTACCGTGAAGGTCTCGAGTTCGATACTCGTGCCAAGACGGATGTCTTGACGGAAGATATGCCGAAGAAAATGACTAAGGCCGCTATCGATCCGTCCGTCATGCGTATGGCCGAAGAACGCGATTACTAAGAAAGCGAAAGAATGGCTGACAATTTCCTAGAGCCGGAAGACGATCAGACCATCCCCCTCGTCGAACCGACGGAGCGGATGCCCGGTCTCGCCGGATATATTCGTGCGAAATTCGAAGATGCGGAAAACGGACGGTACGTTTACGAGCAGCGATGGCTCCAAGCGTACAAGAATTTTCGCGGCATCTACGATTCGACGACACAATACCGCGACTCCGAACGGTCGAAGGTCTTCATCAAGATCACCAAGACCAAAGTCCTTGCGGCGTACGGGCAAATTGTTGACATTCTTTTCGCTAACAAAAAGTTTCCGCTCGTAGTAGAGTCTACGCCGATGCCGGAAGGTATCGCGGAGTTTGCCCACATGCGTACTCCGGCGGATGAAGTCAATCAACAGAGCGACCCGTACGGTTTTCCGGGCGATGGTCGTGAACTCGCTCCGGGTGCTATGTCCGTTTCTGAGCCACACGTCTTGGGATCGTATGGCAAAGAATTCGGAGATATGCTCGTACCCGGCAAGGCAAAGATGGGTGAGCCGCAGTTTGAACCTGCAAAGGAACAAGCTCGGCGTATGGAAAAGTGTATCCACGATCAACTCCTCGACACAAATGCCGTCAACGTATTTCGCAAGGCGATCTTCGAGTCTGCCCTGCTCGGTACGGGCATTGTAAAGGGTCCGTTCAACTTCCACAAGCGAATTCACCAGTGGAAGCGGGGAGATGATGGAGAGCGGGAGTACGAGCCGTACGAAAAGACCGTACCGCGTATCGAACCCGTGTCCGTGTGGGACTTTCATCCGGACCCGTCCGCAACAACTATCGAGGACTGCGAGTACGTCATCGAACGTCACCGCATGAACCGCCAACAGCTTCGTAGCCTCATCATGCGTCCGCACTTCGATGCGGAAGCGATCCGTGAGTGCCTTGCAAAGGGTCCGAACTACGAGGACAAGTATTACGAAGATACGATCCGGGAAGACGAAACGGAGCCGTACGTAGCCGAAAACCGCTACGAAGTCCTCGAATACTGGGGCGTCTTGGATGCCCAGTTTGCAAATGCGGTGGGGATGGAAGAAGCGAAGAACATGTCCGAGTTCGACCAGATTCAGGTCAACGTCTGGGTGTGCGGCAACATGGTTCTTCGTTGTGTTGTCAACCCGTTTACTCCGGCACGTATTCCGTACCAAGCGTTTCCGTTCGAAATCAACCCGTACCAGATTTGGGGTGTCGGTGTTGCCGAGAACATGGAAGACGCACAGATGCTGATGAACGGTCACGTGCGTATGGCGATCGACAACCTCGCCCTTGCCGGTAACCTCGTCTTCGATGTCGATGAAGCGTCGTTGGTACCCGGACAGAACATGGACATCTTCCCGGGTAAGATTTTCCGTCGTCAGTCGGGTGTCACGGGCACGGCTATCAACGGCCTCAAGTTCCCGAACACGGCCCCCGAAAACATACAGATGTATCAGATTTCACGCCAGCTTGCGGACGAAGAGACGGGCATCCCCTCGATTATGCACGGCCAGACGGGTGTAACCGGCACTGGACGTACGGCAGCGGGCCTGTCGATGCTGATGGGCAGTGCGGGCTTGTCGATGAAGACGGTCATCAAGAACATCGACGATCACCTCTTGAAGCCGCTCGGCGAAGCGTACTTTCAGTGGAACATGCAGTTCAACGATGACGCCGACGATATCGTGGGCGACTTGGAGATCAAACCACGAGGCGTAGCGGCAGTTATGCAAAAAGAGGTACGTACGCAACGTCTAACCTCTCTCTTGCAAACGGTTGCCAACCCTATGCTAGCTCCGTTTGTCAAGATTCCGAACCTGATGCGAGAGTTGGCAATCGCACAGGACATCGATCCGGACAGTCTCGTCAACGATGTCAACGAAGCACAAGTATACGCACAGATGTTACAAGGGATGATGCAAGATGCTCAACAAGCAGCAAGCGCAGAAGCTAGCGGCGCTCCTCCACAGCAAGGAATGGCCCCTAATGGAGGAGTACCTAGCGGACCTCCGGGAGGTGACGATTCAGGCCGTGGTAACGGCACAATCGGAGTCGGAGTTGCGCCAAACGCAGGGGAAGCTGGCTTTACTGGAAATGCTCCTCAAATTGAAGAGTAATCACGAGGCGGTGGTGAGAAACGATGGCTAACAAAGAAAATAAAACTATTGAGCCTGTCGCTATGCAGCAGGGGGGTGTTGCCGGAACTTTAACTCCCGAACAGTATCAGCAACAATTTATCGACTATTATAATTTTGGGGGTATCGGCGTGACAGGTGCCCCTGATCCTGATCCTGATCCCGATCCTACCCCTGATCCGGTTCGTCCGGACATCCTCACGCCCGTTGGTCAGCGTGATGAAAGCGCACCGAACATCTTTAGGCAAGTGCCTATCGGAACCGGTCCGGCGTACGACATATCCGATGTCGATCCGAATGAATACATTGCTAACTTTGGAAAAGACAGGACAACGTACACGAGTGACGCGGGCGGCTTCAAGGAGTATCTCAAACGAGGCGCACAATCTATCAAGGATCGGAATATGGAAGTTCCGGGCGTTGTTTCCTTGACGGGCTTACCCATAGGTGCTTTGGCGTACGGTGCGGCTGAACTCAACAGGGCACAACAAAAAAAGAACGCAAACGCAATTGGTCAAGCCGGAGGAAATGCCGGTTCGATGTTTACTCTCAACGGTCAGACCGTGAGCCGTGCGCCGGGTAGTACGCGCTTCGACGGTACGATTGTAGGAATGTCGAACGAACAACTCTATCGTCTCGACGAGATTCGTAATAAGTTTATTCCGGGTACGATGAAAGAAACTAAAGTTACTGGATTTCAAAATATCATCGGATCAGGGTACACGCGCACCGGCAAGGAAGCCCTATCGTCTGCGGGAGACGTTGTGATCGACGCATTCGGAACCGTACACGGTGCGGGTGGTCCGCAGATGGTCGGAGCGTTGCAAGCCGAACGTGCGCGGGAAAAGATGTTCCGAGATGCGATGTCAGGAAGAAGCCTCGAAGGTGTCAACGTATCGAGTGCAGCCCTCGCTATGAAGCAAGCTCTCGACGCGGAGATGCGCGGAAGCAAGTCGTTCTTTACGACTACGGCCCGCATGAGTGACGACGATTATAACAAAGCCCTCACTCGTTCTCAACAGTTTATCCAAAACTACGTGTCTAAAAATTACGGATCGGAAGAAGAAGCCCCAGCCGCTCCGACTATACCCGAAACTGTTACCCAAGCACAAGAACAGGCGGGTGGTTCGCAGCCTTCGGGTGGCGGAGGTGGAGGAGATAGCGGCGGCAGCAGTGGCAATTCGTACTCCATAGAAGAAATTGCCCGTGAGACAGAAGAAGCATACGCAGATTCTGGCGGAGCCGATTATAGCTGGGACTTTAAGATGGGCGGTCGCGTTGAGATGCAAGCGGGTGGCGTAGCCCAGCAGCCACAACCCGCCGGATTCGTCGGCGGTCCACCCGAGAACTTCACCGACGGCCAGACCGTAGCGGACGATCAGCCGATGTCCGTCCCGGAGGGTACGTTTGTCATCAACGCGGCGGCTGTCGAGTTCGCCGGATCGGACGACATCAAGAAGATGCTTTCAGATGCGTACGGTAAGATGCAGAAAAAGGTTGACAAAACTATCGGCGTTGCTAGAATACCAACAGAGGATGAAATCGATGTTGCCGTCTCTCGTGGCGAAGTCATCGTACCTCCCGAAGTAGCAAAAATCATCGGCTACGACCGTCTCGAAAAAATCAACAATCGTGGCAAGAAGGAAGTCTCCCGTCGGCAAGAAGCGGCAGGAGGTGGCTTCCTCACATAAAAAATAAGATTTAAGGAATTCGCTGGCTACCCGCTACGTTCATTCGCGGCCCCAGCACAACCGGAGCGGCCACCCACAGCCAAGTGGCACCGCGAGTGAGGTAAAATAAATGGCAAAACGAGTAAGAGGCCACCGCGCCAACAAAGCGAATGATTCGTTTGGAACTATCAACAATGATTCGCTATATCGTGGAAAGTACCGTGATGAAGTCTACGAAGACGAAGACGACGAAGCGGAAGAGACTGTAGAAGCACAACAGGCGGACCCCAACGAGGCTACTCCGCAGGAAAGCACCAGTTTCGTACAAGAAAAACAAGAAACGGACCACGACTACAAGAAACGCTACGACGACCTCAAGAAGCACTACGATGCAAAGGTCAACGAGTTCAAGCAGGAAATCGCCGACTTGAAGACGGCAATGCAATCTCCTCAAGCACAGATGCCGGAAGGGGTACCAATGCCAAAGACGCCCGAAGAACTGCAAGCATTCAAAGAACAGTATCCCGAAGTGTTCGAAGTCGTACAGACCGTTTCTTCACTCCAAGCTGAATCCCAGCTATCCGAGCTTCGTAACGAACTCGGTACGATTAAAGAGCGGGAAAAGCAACTCGAAAAGCAGAAAGCCTACGAGGAACTGCTACGGTTGCATCCGGACTTTGACGATATCAAGGGCGATGAAAAGTTCCTTGAGTGGCTCGGAGAACAGCCGGAGTCTATCTCCGACGGCATCTACAAGAACAACACAGATGCACGTTGGGCGGCACGGGTACTCGATCTGTATAAAGCAGATATGGGCCAAACCACAAAGAAGCGTACCAAGTCAAATGCGTCTGCGGCAGAAGCGGTAACACGCACCGTCGCTCGGGATGTCAAGACGACAACCGGAAAAGACAGGATTTGGAAAGCTTCTGAAATCGGCAAGATGAAGCCGTGGGAATTCGAGAAGCTCGAAGCTGAACTCGATGCAGCACGTTCGGAAGGCCGAATCGACTACAACTCTTAACCTTTAACCTCAAACAGGAAGGAAAGACCAATGGCTTTTGATAGCGCATCAGGTTACAATAACCTGCCTTCCGGCAACTTCACGCCGGAAATCTTCAGTCAAAAGGTTCTCAAGTTCTTCCGTCGCGCTTCGGTTGCTGAAGACATCACGAATACCGACTACGCTGGCGAAATCGAGAACTATGGTGATACCGTCCGTATCATCAAAGAGCCTACCATCACCGTTTCTAGCTACTCTCGTGGCTCGGTGGTAAACCCGCAAGACCTCGCTGACGACCAAACCACTATGGTTGTGGACCAAGCGAACGCCTTCGCATTCAAGATTGACGACATCGAAGAGCGTCAGTCTCACGTTAACTTCGAGGCACTTGCCACCTCTTCGGGTGCGTACTCCTTGAAGCGTAACT